>Ga0137415_10001405_pt1 | contig 23805 bp, 17 predicted proteins | sample CZODoug3_1_1_16f_FD_183082 | JGI IMG/M metagenome (GOLD analysis project Ga0137415, IMG submission 183082) | Vadose zone soil fungal communities from Angelo Coast Range Reserve, California, USA - CZODoug3_1_1_16fungal (Hybrid Assembly) | ecosystem: Environmental > Terrestrial > Soil > Vadose...
AGAATCGCGACCCGCCGTTCGTGGGAGGCCGCGGAAATAACCAATTCTTTCGACATGAAAACTCCTTATGCGTGATCCCGGCACGGCCGGAATCACCCTTCTGTGCAGTCCCGGCTTGGCCGAGACCGACAGGACGCATCGCCGCGAGCTTGTGCCCGTCGGAGTTTCCGAAAATCGGCGCGCCGTCCCGGTTGAAACCGGAACACGTTGGCCACACTTGTAGGGAAGTGGCTTGACGTTCGAAGCCAGAGGGAAAAGACTTCCTCAGTCTTACGAGGCTGGTCCGTCGCCGGAAAAAAGCCGGGCGATCGGCGGACGATGCTGTCCTCACTCTAAAATCCTTCTTACTTGCGATCCCGGACGAGCCGGAATCCACAAATCCAATTTCTTCTCCGGTGCCCTCCGTCGAGGCGGAGGCGTCACACGGCACTGGCAGCTTGGTCAGTTGACGAAGCGGCGAAGCCGGACATTCATCACCAGGCCAATCGCCAGGAAAACAAACAACGTGGCGGAACCCCCGTAACTCATCAACGGCAACGGGATGCCGGTTACCGGCATAGCGCCGATGACCATTGCCACGTTTACCAGTACATGGAACCCAAGCGCCGCTGCGACGCCCATGACCAGAAACATTCCCGCGCGATCTTTCGCGCGTTGAGCATTCTGCACTAAACGCAACAGAAGCGCCATATACAGACCGAGGGCCAGAAGCACGCCCTTGAACCCCTGTTCTTCAGCCCACGCCGACATGATGAAATCGGAATACCGGACGGGGATGTAGCCCAGCTGGTTCTGACTGCCATTACTGAATCCTTTGCCCCAGAAGCCGCCCGAGCCCACGGCAATCTTCGATTGCAAAAGTTGATAGCCGGAGCCTTTGGCGTCATCTTCAGGGTGCAGGAAGGAAGTGATTCTCTCCCGCTGATAGGGCTTGAGGATTCGCCTGCTAACGGGAGGATAGAAAACAGCACCTACAAGCAAAATCCCCGCCAGCGAAAACACCGCCGCGTGCTGCCACTGCAAGCCCGCCAGAAATGCACCAACCACGAGCATGGGGAGCAGCACAAGCGCTGTTCCCAAATCGGGCTGCTTGAGTATCAAGACCAGCGGAACACCCACCAGCAATCCTGCCTTGATCAGGTCACGCAAATCAAGCTGATCGGAGCGCACTTCCGCAAAGAAGCGCGCCAGCACAATGATTATAATCAATTTAACCAATTCTGACACCTGAAGAAGCTCTCCGATACCCGGGACGTTGATCCAGCGCTTGGCGCCAAACCGGGTGTGGCCAACCGCGAGAACAGCGACGAGTGCGGCTATGCCGATTAAATAGAGGAGCGGAGCCTGATCGAGAATCAGATGATAGTCCAGGCGAGACAGCGCGAACATCAAGATGAAGCCGATGACCAGCCAGCGCACTTGCTTCATGTGCATGCCCGCGAGGGCGCTGCCGTGTGTGGCGGAATAGACTTCGATCACGCCGAGAGCGCAGATGGCCGCAAGGATGGCCAGGAGCATCCAATCGTAATCACGAGTTCCGGGTGCGTCTCTCATGTGCGAAGTTGAAAGTCCAAAGTTGAAAGTTGAGCGTCACGAAACCGGCTAGTTGCGCCGGGGAGGCTCACTTTATCGTTCCCCTCTTTTGGAGACAAAATCATAAAATCCTCTAGCGCTGCGGATCCGCTGTCGCGCGTGCCGGCACGACTGCGGCACTGTCGTCCGGCTTCAACGCAGCACGAGGAGCAATCGCGGCAACATGCGCTGGGGCGTTCTGTGAATCAGGCCGCTTGGATTCGGCGGTTTCTTGGCCCTGGATCTTCTTGTTCTTCTTGTCGTAATAGGCCTTGATGATCTCTTTGACTACGGGTCCGGCTTCTTCGCCGCCATGTTTTCCGCTTTCCTGTACCAGAACGGCCACGACAATCTCCGGATTGCGGCGCGGCGCGTAGCCGACGAACCAGGCGTTGTCCTCGAACTTTTTCTGTTTCCCAAACTTTTCGCGGGTCGCATAACCGATGACCTGCGCGGTTCCCGATTTACCAGCGACTTCGATTCCGGGGAGCCGGACGTTGCGTGCGGTGCCCCCTTCTTCGTTGACAACACCGTACATCGCGTCGGTTATTTTCTCGACGGTAGCCTCAGAAAGCGCGACGCGCTCTTCACCAACATTGGGCGCATCCTTCAGCAGATGCGGTTGTTTGAATACGCCGCCCGAGGCGATTCCGCCAATCATGCGCGCGAGTTGCAGAGGAGTGGTGGTGACGGCACCTTGACCTGTTGAGACGGAGATCGTTTCACCTGGATACCACTTGCGATGGAAAACGCGCTCGACCCATTCCGCGGAAGGCATCAGCCCAGGCAACTCCTCGGGGAGATCGATTCCCGTCTTGCGTCCGAGGCCGAACTTGCTCCCGTAGTAAGAAAGACGGTCAATGCCCAAGCGCATTCCGGCATTGTAGAAAAAGATGTCGCAAGACTCGAGGATGGCTTTGTGCAACCCCACGACACCATGAGAGCTCTTTCCAAAGACCCAGCACTTGAACTGGCGGCGATAGAAAGTGGCGTAGCCCGGGCAAAAAGTAGTGAAGTTTTCCGGAGGATTCTTGTCCTCCAGCATGGCTGTAGCGGTGACGATCTTGAAAACCGACCCTGGAGCAAGCTGCGCTTGAATCGCGCGATTGAGCAACGGCTTTTGCCGATCCTCGTTGAGATTTTTCCAGTCGTCTGCCGAGATGCGCACCGCGAAGTCATTCGGGTCCAGCGCGGGATGGCTCACCATCGCCAGGACTTCTCCGGTGCGCGGGTTGAGGGCGACTGCCGCACCAGGACGTGGCCCCAAGGATTGCTCGGCAGCTTGCTGGAGGTCGTAGTCAATAGTCAGCTGGATCTGCTTGCCGGGAATGGCTTCTTGAGTGGCCAGACGGTCCACTTCTTTGCCGACGCTGTTCACCACCACGCGGCGCATACCGTCCGTACCCTGAAGCAGGTCGTTGTACTGGCGTTCAAGGCCGGTCTTTCCCGCGAAGTCTCCGGGGCGTAGCCTGCCGTTGCTCGCTTCAATCTGCTGCTCGCTGACTTCACCGACGTACCCCGCAGTGTGAGCGAGGAACCCGCCCGGCAGATAACGCCTGCGCTGGACGGGAATCATTTCCAGGACCGGAATGTCGGAGCGGTGCGACTCGATGAAAGCGACGTCCGCTGGCGAGGCATCAGGCTTGATGATGATGGGCTGAAATTTCGGAAGGTTTTTTGTATTGTTGAGCTGGTCGCGCAAATCATCCAAGGGGATTCCCAGGCCATCCGAGATGGCCGCGAGATGCTTTTCGACCTGAGCCGGTTCGTCGCGAAGGAGCAGCACGCTGAAGGACGGCCGATTATCCACCAGCACGCGGCCATCGCGGTCCAACATGCGGCCGCGGGGCGCAATGACGGGAATATAGCGGACGCGGTTGCGCTCGGCCATCGAGCTGTATTTGTCGGCGTCAATGACCTGCAGCTTCCAGAAGCCGATTAGCAACACGCCGATCATTCCCACGATGACGTAGGAGGCTACGGCCAGCCGCGCCTGCGGCAATCGATTGTCGTTACGGAACCAGTACGACACGAAAACCCCGCGCGCGAGTACTTTTTCTCAGGGCTTCCTGCCCGATCCGGCCCAATTGACTCGACTGGCCGGACTAAACTCGCGTCACGAAAAAATCCACAGCGTGGGTTTCGAGTGGACCCCAATTAATTTGCAGGATCTCGTCGAAAATGTCCGTCAAAATTTCCTCGAACCTGGGAACCGAAAAAATCTCCCGGAGCGCCCGAATCACCGCCGGACTGAAGCTGCGTGTAGCAGCAAGAGTCCTTTTAAACGTATCACCTGCATGACGGAGCCGCAAGCCGTCCAAGAGGACAGGTTCCAGGAATGCATTGGTATTCTTGCGCGACCGCGGGATCGCGCATGTTGCCGCAGCCGCGCGTATCACGCTATCGTAGGCAGTTCACTTATGACCGCGGAAACCAACAGGGCAGAGCCGATGCGGCTGACATTGATCGGCATGTCCGGAGCAGGGAAGACGTTCTGGACAAAGAAGTTAGCTGCAGCGCAATATCCCGCTGTTTCCTGCGACGACTGCATCGAGCAAAAACTCGCGCCGCGGCTTACGACCGGCGGGTACACAGGCATCAACGGCGTCGCCGCATGGATGGGCTGGCCGGACTCCGCGACGTATACGGAGCGCGAGTCCGAGTACCTAGCGGAGGAGATTCATACGTTGGACGAAATCTTGACGGAGCTTGAGAGGCAGCCGCAGAAATCCCTGGTGCTCGACACCACGGGAAGCGTCATTTACACCGGGAACAATTTGCTGATGCGCTTGCGGCGCCAAATGACCATCGTGCATCTCGCGGCTTCCGCGAAAGAGCAGCAACTCCTGATCGAGAGGTATTTGCACGACCCCAAGCCGGTGTTGTGGCGCGGCGCGTTTCAACCACGGGCGGGAGAAAAACCGCGCGAGACAGTGGCTCGTTGTTATCCGGCGCTGGTTGCTGCGCGGCGTCAAAGTTATGAAGCGCTCGCGCATTGCACGCTGCAAGTTGCCGAATTGCGGGACGGATCGCTTGACGCCGCGGCATTCCTGAAAATGGTTCAGAGCAAAATTGCAAACCCGCGATGAGTGAAATCCCTTGAGATACCGGAGCACATCGCGCAAAGCCCCGCTCACCTCGCTTCGTGGAGCAGTGCTGCGGGGGCTTGCGCCTGACGGCGGGTTGTACATGCCGGCGGAGATTGCGCGGCATTCTCCGGAGGAATTGGAGGAATTTCGCGGGCTGCCCTTCACGGAAGTGTGTTTCCGCGTGGTGCGCCCGTTTGCCACGCCGGATGTTCCGGATGAAGTGCTTTGGCAAATCGTGAGCGAGGCGATCAATTTTCCGGTGAAGCTCGTTTCGCTTTCTCCCGGACTGCACATTCTGGAGCTGTTTCACGGGCCGACGCTCGCGTTCAAGGACTTCGGCGCGCGTTTCATGGCGCGGCTGATGGGTTATTTTGTCCGCGGCGAAACGCGGGCACTGAAAGTATTGGTGGCGACGTCCGGGGACACCGGCAGCGCCGTCGCGCACGGTTTCTTGGGCGTGCCGGGAATCCGCGTGGTGATTCTCTATCCTTCGAAGCGCATCAGCGAGGCGCAGGAGAAACAATTCACCACGCTCGGCGAAAACATCACTGCGCTGGAAGTGGCGGGCACGTTTGACGATTGCCAGCGGCTGGTAAAGCAAGCCTTCTCCGATGCCGAGCTGAACAATCGCGCGTGGCTGACTTCGGCAAACTCCATCAACATCGGACGTCTCTTGCCGCAGATGTTTTATCACGTGGCGGCTTACCGGCAGTTGCCGGTGGCTTCGGTGCCGCTAATCGTTTCTGTGCCCAGCGGAAACTTCGGCAATCTTACGGCTGGGATCTTCGCCAAGCGCATCGGCTTGCCGGTCGCAAAATACGTGGCCTCCACAAACGCCAATGATGTCGTGCCGGAATATCTGCGAACGGGCGAATTTCATCCGCGGGCGGCGCAAGCAACCTTTTCGAATGCCATGGACGTGGGCAACCCAAACAATTTTCCGCGCTTGCTCGACTTGTGCCGCAACCGCCTCGAATACGTCCAAAAGGAAATCTGGGGTCACGGAGCTACGGACGAAGAAACGCTCGCCGCGATGAAGATGCTCCATGATAAATTTGGGTACATCGCCGACCCGCACACCGCCGTCGGCATGCTCGGCTGGGAAGCATATAAAAGCCAACATCCTGAACCTAGTCAGGGCTTGGTGTTGGCCACTGCTCATCCTGCAAAATTTGCTGATATCGTGATGAAAGCCATTGGCACGGCGCCGCCGTTGCCTGACCGTCTTGCCGCTTATCTAAAACGGGACAAGCTTTCGCTGCCCATCTCGAGTTCTTATGACGACTTCAAACAGTTTCTTCTCACCCAGTAGACTAGGAACAATCCAATCAGCGATTCACTGCCGGCCAGATTTCGCCAAGTCGCTAGTTCTTACGCAGGCGGTCGAGAAGAAGGAATACGAACACGGCCACGAACGCGTTGACGAGCGCGGCGAGGAAGAGGTGCATGTTAAACCACGGCTCCGGCTGAGCCAGCAAAATACGCCGAGTGAGAACAATCAGGCCCTGATGCGCGACGAAGAAGGCTGCAGTGAGCGCAAAGCGCGCAGCGGGGTGCTCGGTATCGAGGCGGGCGCCGATCGAGGAAGCAAGGTATCCGATGATGGTCTTCGCGATGCCATAGAGCCCGAGGGGAACCGTGGGGCCGCTGAGGCTGTCCTGCAGAAGACCGATGAACATACCGAGGAGAAGACCGGTGGAAGGATTGCGCCGGCTCAGTCCAAAATATATCGTCACGAGCAGAGGGAAATCGAGTACGGCGGCCCTGGCAAAATGAAGTGGGAATGATGCTTGGATCACCAGCGCCAGCAACGTGGCAATGATGATGGCGCCCGCGCGAAACTTGTGAACTTCGATGTGCGATTCGCCACGGATATCAAACGCGTCGTTCATCGTCTCGCCGCCCGCGGAGGACTGGCCGCGCCGGGCGCGGACGGCTGCGCATTGGCGGGACGCTCTTCGTTTTTCATCTCGAGAGGATGGAGCGTCAGGAGAACCAGCACTTCCTCCAGACGCTCGAGGCTGGCAGCCGGTTTGACGCGGATCTGCTTGAACGGATTGCCGGGCTTGATTTCCGCGACGGTTCCCACGGGAAGATCGCGCGGGAAGATGCGGTCCATGCCGCTGGTAACCACGCGTTCCCCTGGATTGACCTCATCGTCGTTCGGAACGTATTTCATCACCAAGAGAGGTTCACCCTGCCCGCCAACGGGGCTCTGGATTCGCGAATCGGCCAACATTGCTCCGACGCCACTCTCCTTGTCCGTGAGGAGAAGCACCTGCGATGCGTTCGGATAGGATTCGACAACTTTGCCGACCACGCCGTCCGGAGTGATGACTCCCATATTCTTTCGAATGCCGTCGCGCTCGCCGCGGTCCAGTTGAATCATGAGACTTGCGGTCCCCGCGCCCGTGCCAATCACGCGCGCGCCAATCATGGGGACGTTGGCGTGCGATTGCCGGAAATTCAGCAATGCCGCCAGGCGGTCTGCTTCCGCGGCTTTGCCCTGAAGCTGCGAAATTTGAAGTTTCAGCGCATCGTTCTCACGGCGAATCTGCTCGTTCACTTTCGTCGTGTTTTGCAGCGCGAAGTATTTGCGCCACGCATCGCGAAACCAGCCGAAGCTCGACGAGCCCGCGCGTTCAAATGGGGAAACTGCGCCAACAGTCCAGATGCGAATAAGTCGGCCCTCCGATTCGCGCTTGATCTGCACAGCGAGCATGAGCACCTGCAATATGATGACTCCTGTGAGCAGGACCAGCGATTTATGGCGAGAGGGAATGGCGACCATTGGCGGTGTTCTCTTCGTATTTGCTGGAGCGCCGGCAACTAGTGACTGGTGACCGGCAGCTCGTTATGTCAGGGTCAGATCAATCTCACTGGCGCGAATCGTCCGGCAGCTCACGCTACTCGAAAATGAAAGATCCACCCAGAATTCAGAAAACTGAAAACTTTTTTCCTAGTCAATGCAAACCTGGCGCAGCAATTTGAAATCGCTCAGCATTTTTCCCGTGCCGAGCACCACCGACGCCAGCGGATCGTCCGCAATCGAAACCGGTAGCCCGGTTTCCTCGCGAATCCGCTTGTCGAGATTCTTCAGCAGCGCGCCGCCACCGGTCAGCACGATACCGCGGTCGCTAATATCGGCGGAAAGCTCCGGAGGCGTCCGCTCGAGGGCCACGCGCACGGCGTTCAGAATGGTCGCGACGCACTCGCTCAGCGCCTCGCGAATCTCGCTGTCGTCAATCGTAACAGTGCGCGGAACGCCTTCGATCAAGTTGCGGCCCTTCACTTCCATCGTAAGGGGTTTTTCCAGAGGGTAGGCGGAGCCGATCTCCATCTTGATCTGCTCTGCCGTACGTTCGCCGACGAGCAGGTTGTACTTGCGCTTCAGATATTGCATCACCGCTTCGTCCATCTCGTTGCCCGCCACGCGTACGGACCGCGAATAAACAATCCCGCTCATGGAGATGACCGCGATGTCCGTGGTGCCGCCGCCGATGTCCACGACCATGTTGCCGGAAGGCTCTTCAATCGGCAGGCCCGCGCCGATTGCTGCGGCCATGGCCTGCTCGACGAGAAAAACTTCGCTGGCGCGCGCGCGATAGGCGGAGTCCTGAACGGCCCGCTTTTCCACGGGCGTGATCTCGCTCGGAACGCCAATGACGATTCGCGGATGCACCAGCACGCGCCGGTTGTGGGCCTTCTGGATGAAATAGGTCAGCATCTTTTCGGTGACCTTGAAGTCCGCGATGACCCCGTCTTTCATCGGCTTGATGGCGACGACGTTGCCCGGCGTGCGCCCCAGCATCTCTTTTGCTTCGCGGCCCACCGCCACAACTTCTCCGCTGGATTTGTTGATGGCCACGATCGAAGGTTCGTTGACGACAATGCCTTTGCCATGCGCAAACACCAACGTGTTTGCAGTGCCCAGATCAATGGCCAGGTCGGAAGAAAACAAACTGAACACCGACCTCATGTTGTAACCGTTCTTGTTCATCCCCCCATCCCCCTGCGGAGAAAGACTCTCCGCTGTCCGGCCGGCAATGGCGCTGACCTCACGGCGGCCAGCTCCCGCATCTATTGTCTCCGGACACCGCGACCAGCGCAAAGGCGCTTCGGTCTTCCTTCGGAAATCTTACTTCGGAACCACGATGGACACCTGCTTCATCGCCGTCCCGCCCCGGCGGTTCGAACCGATAATCGAAATCGTGTGCTGGCCCGGGGCAAGCTGCTCGGTGAAGTGCCGAAAATTGCCATCCGGCGCGATGTTGGGCACGGATTGGCCGTTTACGATTAGAGCCGCGCCGGGCTCGGTGTGACCCACGATTTCGGCAGAGTGCCCTACAACCTGGTAGCTGACGATTTCCAGCACCATTCCCTGGGACTTGCCTTGGGCGACGAGTGTAAACTTGAATTTGTCGCTGAGTTCGCTGGTCTGTTTCTTTCCGTCCGTCGCCGTGACGTTCCAGAAGTATTCCCCGGGATCGAGCCCGGTGACGTCCACGCCTGTTCCGCCGACCTTTTCTTCCTTCACCGTCTTCGTAAACATTGCCGTGGTGCTGATTCGCAGCGTGTATGAAACTGCATCCTGGACGGGCTTCCACTCGAAATGAATGGGATACGTCCGCGGGTTTTCCGCCGTGATCGGCGCGAGATTCAGCGGCTCGACCAGATCGGGAGGAGCGAGAACATTGGACTTCTGAATCCCTCTGCCACTAGAAATAGTAGCCTTTTCCCATTGCGCGAGGTCGATCTTTTCCTGGCCGCGCTGAACCTGCGCGCTACCACTCGAAACGACAACCTCGCTTTCCTTTTTCTCCGGGTCGGCTTTGACCGCGGCACGGCTGTTGGAATGCAGTTGAGCCACAGCATCTTCCGCGCTGACGGCGGCCCTCGAGTCCGGAGAGCTCCAGTTCGGTGTCGCCAGATTTACCTCACCGGTGTTGATGTGGACCGCGACGCTGGTCGGCTTGTTGTTGTCCGTTGAGTTCTCTTCCACCGTGATCAAGGTATCGGGCTTGACCGTATAAGTCGTGCCGTCGGCGAAGGTGATACGCGCGTTGCTGTCGGCGCCCGTTTGGACCAGATCGCCCTTGTCGAGTGAAGTGCGGTAGTCTGCTTCCACCCATTGCACCGAATTCACTCTTTTTACCTGAACTTTGCCGTCGAGATTGACGAACTTGGCGTGCCTCTGATCGGCGGCCTGCGATTCGTTTTCGGGATCGCTCACGGCCTTGTCGATCTTCTTGAGCACCACTTGATACAAGTCGGGTTTGATCAGGTAGAGCCCTGCGAAAATAATGGCCAAGGCCAGAAGCACGTAAGCGATCACCGTCTTATAGGTAACCGCCTTCCAGTACACTTCGACGTGCGGGGTCCTTTGGCGGGCCTGAGCGAACTTCGGGTCGATCGGTGTTTGTGTGGTCACAGTTGAATGTGCTGCAAAGCTCCAATTTTTTAATCTAGCACAGCGGTCTCCGAATGGATGACTTGCGGAGCCGCGCGTTGTCAAACTGCAAATAGCACAGTCGCGCCCTGCCCAATTGTCCTTCGCCTGTCCCCTGGTGCAGGTCTCCAGGGTACCTGTTGCTGCTGGACCGAGCCGAAGAAATATTCCACACTGATTCCTGAGAATTCACGACACTGCCCGCGGCGGACCATTGTGTTTGAGACGCGCGCCTATATCTCGTATAATCTTGAGTTTGTTTACTGACGGGGGAGACTCATCGGATGGCTGGAGCAAACGAGAAAAGCAAGCGGGGATATCGCATCTTTCTGGGGATCGTCGTCGTGGCTCTGGGGGGAAGTATGCTCCTATACCTCGTTCCTCAGTCGCCGGTCAGCGGCGAGATCTCCACGGACACGGTGGCCAAGATCGGCGATGAGTCAGTTAGCGTGCAGGACGTGCGCCAGCAGCTCAGCCAGATCGAGCAGCGCAATCCCAATATGAAGGCCCTCGAGGCCCTCTACGCCCAGCAGATCCTGAAGCAGTTGGTATTTCAAAAAGAGATCGAATATGAGGCCAAACGCCTCGGAATCGCCGTGTCCGATCAGGAGCGGGCCGATCGCATTCGCCAATACGTTCCGACGGCCTTCAATAACGGCGTATTTGTAGGTAGAGACCGTTATGCGGCCGAAGTCCAGGCTCGCTTCCAGATGACCGTCCCCGTCTTCGAAGAACTGGTACGCCAAGGCCTGCTCGAAGAAAAATTCCGCAAGCTGGTGACCGACGGGATTAGTGTGGGACCCGCCGAGCTTCAGGATGAGTTCCGCTACAAGAATGAAAAGGTCAAGCTGGACTACGCGCTGATCAAGCCGGAAGACCTGGAAGCGAAGATTTCGCCGGACGAGGCGGAAATTCGCGCGGCCTATGAGAAGAACAAGTCGAAATACCAGGTGCCGGAAAGGCGCGTGGTGCGCTACGCGCTAGTGGATGTCAATCAGATCCGTCACAACGTGCAAGTCTCCGATGACATGCTCAAGCAACAATACCAGGCAAATATTCAGCAGTATCAAGTGCCGAACCGCGTGCACGTCGAGCACATTCTCTTTATGACCGTCGGAAAAACGACGGACGCGGAAGTCGAAGAGGTTAAGAAGAAGGCTGAGGATGTTCTAAAGCAGGTCAAGAAGGGCGGAAAATTCGAAGACCTCGCGAAGAAGTACTCCGAAGACCCCGGCTCCAAGGACAAGGGCGGTGACTTGAGCTGGATCACTCAAGGACAGACCGTCCCTGAATTCGAAAAGACAGCTTTCAGCCTCAACCCAGGCCAGGTTTCGGACCTCGTCAAGACACAGTATGGATTCCACATCATTAAGGTCCTGGAGAAGGAAACAGCCCATACCAGGCCGTTTGAAGAAGTGAAGGACTCGCTGCGCGCGCCACTTCTGCTCTCGCAGGCAGACAAGCTGGCAAGCGACACAGCTGACCAGATATCCGCAGCTATCCGCCAGTCCAACAAGATTTCTCTGGACGATTTGGCGAAGCAATATCACCTGACGGTGAGCGAGACGCGCCCCGTTGCCGCGTCGGACCCGCTGTTGGAGCTTGCCAATTCCCAGGAAGCCAAGGATGCCATATTCCGGGCAAAGCCAGACGAAACAAGCCTTCCAGTTCGAACTGATCGCGGCTATGTCATTCTCTCGGTCAAATCGATCCAGACGGCACACCAAGGTTCGCTCGAAGAAGTCCGCGACCGTGTGATCACCGACCTGAAACGCGAAAAGTCCACGGAGATGGCCAAGAGCAAGGCCGAAGAGCTAATCAAGCGCGTCAAGGCGGGAGAGAAATTTGACGCGGCCGCCCGCTCGCTCGGTCTGGAGCCGAAAACGAGCGACCTAATCGCGCGCGACGGCTCGATTCCCGGCGCGGCCAGCGCCAAGCAGGTCAGCGCAGCCTTCAACCTCAAGGCCGGCGACGCGGCGGCTCCTTTGAGCATTGGGCAGAACTGGCTCGTTTACCGCGTGACCGATAAAACGGAACCCAACCCGGCTGATTTCGACAAACAAAAGAAGCAGTTGACCGACGAAGTCCTGCAATCGAAGCGGAGTCTTGCCTTTGAGGCCTTCCAGAAAGCCTTGGATAATCGCTTGAAGGAGGAAGGCAAGCTCAAGCTCATGCCCGAAAAACTGAAGAGTTTTGGCTCTTTTGGTTAGTCTAACCTACACAAAATAAAAGAGTTGCAGTTGTGGAACCCTGCCCTTGTCTTTCCCCTCGTGTCCCGATATCCTATTACTGTCTTCCTAGAAACCGAATTCCACTGCGGAACGGCCTTGTTTGGGGGATGTCAGGTTTCGCCGTTAGCGCCAGGAATCGGAACAGAAGCAATCATGGCCAACCAGCGCCAGCAATCCAAAGATTGGTGACATTAACATGGCAGCTCGCACTTCGTCTGTTCGCAACGACTACCGCTGCACCATTGACCGCAATCAGTCGGGGAAATACTGTGTCCGTGTCCAAGTCCACTATCCTCGTCATGCCTGGACACTGGGAGTCTACTTTCTCGCTTCCACCTTTGATCGCGCGATGAAGAGACTGGAAGACGCCCTGGATTTCCTACAACGTCAGGAAGAGAAACTGTGGTTTTGGGGCGTGGACCGCGCCGAGGACATGGGTTTTTCGGCTGAGTTCTTGAAAGAAGCGGGGTTGTATTTGGACCGTCGCAACGAATTTCCGCGAAAGGCTACGAGCGTCTCGGTGGCTCCGGAGCGCCAAGTGCCTGCTTTCGCTCTCGGACCAATGCGCAGGGGCTTGGCGGAATCCGTCGAACTGTCTCGAAGTGCAGCGGCCGCCGGCGACTAACGCTAAGTCTCTTATTTTGAGCCGTTTCTCCGCCGCAATAGACTTTCTGGTCGGCTTCAATCCGCAGCTTTGCTCGATGCCGCTGGCGTTGGCTCGCGAATCAGCAAAGGAAACCGCGGAAAAGAAAAGCTGCCCGCAACATCGTCAATCACATTTACCTGGCAAAGGTAGAGCCCCGGCTTCAAAGCCTGAAGGGGCAGATCCATCTGGAAGATCACCGCTTTGCGGTCTGGAGCCGTCACTTCGTTCGCTACCACCGGCTTCGATTCGTAAACCTTCGTGGCACCCTGCAGAAACTCGATGCTTGTGAAAACTCGAATACTGTCCTTCGCCGGCTTAACTGGAGGCGCATCCTTGGCTGTGCCGCTTTGGCCCACCGTCTGGCCATTGACGACCGCAGGCGCCGGGTTCTTTCCTTTTGCTGCGTCGTACACTTCGTACTGCAAATAGAGGTGCTGGTCGGGTGCGAAAACATGCGTAATGTTCGGCACCAGTTCCATTTGGTCCCGTACGAGAGGATTCGCTCCGTTTTTCTTGCCCGTTACCGGCGCTCGCAGGCTGCTCAGCACCACCGAGCTCATTTTTAGCGGCGCTTTCCGCAGATCGGGGATCTGCACATCCGTCTCGAAAGAGCCCATCCGGCCGGACTGATTCTCGCGGATGACAAACTTCAGGTGATAGCCGCCCGGGGCCAGTACGAACCCCGTGTTGTATTGCACATTCTTTCGGCGGACCTCCCTCGTGCTATCCACAGCCAGCTTGACGGTGTCGCGTAATTGCCCGACCGGGAATTTTCCCCCTTCACGGACCTCTCCGACGATGTCGATTGTCGCGTTGTCCTTCTCCTTCTCCGTTACAAATGGGATTTGCGAGCCCGGCACCACCAGTGAAACGGCAAGGTAATAATGGGAATCGTCCTGTCGGAAGAACGCCGTTCCCGCGTAGAGGGGCACGTCCACGCGCGGCAACTGCGCCGCCAGCTCGTCCTCGAGTTGCTGCTCGCGGTCCGCTCGGTTCAAGTGCTCGAAATCCCGCCCCGCGTAATAACCCGAGCGAAAATCAAGCTTCAGGTCGGGCCGATTGACCTGCACTTTCAATCGCCGGAACTTTCCGTCCTTTAGCGGGTTGTTGCTGGTGAACCCTAGAACGTAATACGCCGAGCTGTCCTTCTGAACCTGGGCAAAGACTCCGCCGAAATCATTCGAATCGAAAAACGCCTTCCCGCCCGTATCCGACGAAAGCGTCGCCAGGGTTTCCTGCGAGGAGGCGTTGCTGTTCAGATCGTTCAGCACGGCGGCTCCCGAATACGCCGATTGCCCGTGCAAACTGGCAGACTGCGCCTCTCCCCCTGGCGGGAATGCCTGCAGGCCGCGGATGTCCATCGAATAGATGGACACGTTGGCTTTTACCGCCGCCGCGGTCGTGGCACGCAGGGCGGACTGGTTGTCCGCGCCTGTCTGGTTGATTCCATTGCTGAAGTAGACGAGGCTCTTCTTTTGCGGGAGCTTGCCAAGCGCCTGCATCAGCGATTGCAGCGCCAGCAGCTTGCGGTCGGCGCTGAACGTGTTGAAATCCGTATCGTCGGCCGAGAAGGCTCCGCTCGTTTCCGCTGCCCCTTCCGCGCTTCCTGTACTGCCATTTTCGAATCCTTGGCCCTGTCCGGACGTGTATGCGGTCAGCGCCCCCAGCAATTTGGTCTTGTCGTCCGTGAAATCCAGGTCCACGTGCATATTCGTTGCCAGCGACACCAGCGCGATCAAATCCGCCGGCTGCATTCCTGTGCTGACGAACTTCTTCGCGGCATCGACCGAGCGGTCAATCTGCTCCGGCTCCATCGCGGAAAAATCAAAAAAAAGCAAAATCAAGCGACGGTCGCGCGCGTCCAGCGACGGCACCCCTTGCTTTCCGGAACGCAGCACCGTTCCCGGCGCGCTTACACCCGAGACGGTTGCTTCCGCCGCCCCAGCGGTCGCCAACTCGTCCACATTCTCGAAGTCGAAAGTGGAGATCTCCTGCTTCTTGCCATCCTCAAGAAGTGTGAAGTCTCCCTTTTTCAGGTCGCGAACCAGATTTCCCTTTTTGTCGTGCGCGACCACGTTCACCAGCACAAGTTCGGTCGTAACCTGAATGCGTGCCTCATTCGCACCGGCCTGCCCGGTTTGCTGGGCCAGCACTGGCGTGGCCGCTTGCAGCATCATCCCCGACGCAGTAAAGATCGAAAATATTTTTCCTGGAAGCCGCATATACATCTTCCTTTTAAAATCGGAAGCGCGCTTGCATCGTCACCCGCCGCATGCCGCTTGTTCCCGTAACCTCGCCAAAGGTAAACGAGTTCACCGCTGTATTGATGGTCGTGAAGTGGACGATATTGAAAATATTGTTAGCCGAGATTCGAAGGTCGAGCGCGCGAGATTCCTTGATCTGGATTGTTTTGTTCAGCGTCATATTCATCGCCACCTGACCAGGCCCCTCGATAATATTTCGTCCGGCATCGCCAAAGCTGGAACCGCCCGGGTCTGCGCATGTGGGGCCCGGCGCGCAAAACGCCGCCGTATTGAACCATTTGAGCGTGGTCGGATCGCTGATCGAAATCGATTGTCCCGCAACCACGTTTGCGCGAAGCGATCCGCTCACGCCGCGGCCGATGTCCAGCCCTCCGCCAAGCACGCGCGGCGTGAAGTACAATCCGGAGCCAACCGTGAAGTCGCCACTCCACTGCCATCCTCCCAGAACGTGGCTCCATACACCCTTGGGAACGAATCGCCGGTTTTCTCCGAATGGCAAGTCGTAGATCCAGTTTCCCGTGAATCTGTGCCGCTGGTCGAAGCTGGAAAGCCCGCGGTCCGCCGAAATATCAAAGGGATTCTGCGCCACGACGCTTCCACCACCTCCGATCGATGACGCGTCGTCGATAGACTTCGAAAACACATACTGCGCGCTCAGCCCCAGCCCCTTCGCCATTCGCTTGCGCACACGCACCGAGGCCGCATGCAAAATCGAATTTCCTTCCGACGATTCGTAAATAAACGGCTGGCCGCCGGTGACCACCAGCGCGCGCTCCGTATCCAGCCGCGTCCCTTTCGCGCCGTTATAGCCCGCGTTCATCACCACGCCACCCGGCAATTCCCGCTGCAAGTCGAGATTCCAGACCTGCACGTAGCCGAGGCGATAGTCTGGGTTGACCGCGAAGTTGTTGGTCACTGTGTTGCCGGAAGCGGGGAATCCATCTGTGATCGTCAGCCGGTTCGCGCTTAGGAAGCCGTTGACGTCGGTCGTATTCGTCGCCGTTGTGGCGAAGGGCGGTTGAAACGCAAAGTTTTGGATGATCGCCCCGTACTGCGCGAGATTGTAGCTGATGCCGTAGCCCGCCCTCACCACTGTCTGCTTCTGCGGTTTCCAGGCAATCCCGATCCGCGGTGCGAAATTGTTGCGGTCCGGCCGCACCAGCGAAGCCGGAAATATTCCGTCGACGGGCCCGGCCTGGCCCGGCAGCACAGGCGTCGCTGCCATAAAGCCGGGAGCCACGTCCAGGTTCGCGATGTGATTCTGTGCCTCTGTATAAGGCCCGTTGTACTCGTAGCGCAGTCCCAGATTGAACGACAGATTCGAGCGCAACCTCCAATCGTCCTGCGCGAAGAAGTCAAACGCGTTGGCGCGGAAGTCGTAGGAACTCGCGCCGGATTGCAGCGAAGTCTGTTGCGGGAAACCCAGCAAGAAGTCCGCAAAATCGTACCCCGTGTCGGTGACGGGTTGCGTGCTCCCCGTCGCGTACTGCGACGTCGCGAACCCCGTAAAGACAAAACTGCCCTCCGCGTTTCTGGCCGAACGGAAGCTTTGCAAAATCCTCCGGTAGTCTCCCCCGAAGCGCCAGTTATGTTTTCCGCGGTTCCACGCAACCGTCTCCGAGATGGAGTAGGTCTGATCCAGTTCGCGCCTGGCGGTCGGATCGTTCAGTCCTCCAAACGATGTAAAACTGATTCCCGGCAATCCCCAGTCAAATGGATCATTCGAGATCCCGTTAATCTCAGCGCCGCCAGGTCCGGAAACATCCGTCACGTTTGAATACAAGTTGGTTGTGGAGACGTGATTGTGGTTGTAGTTCAGACGGAAAATGTTTGTGATTCGGCCTTTCCCGTAGGTCCACCCTGCGCTGGCGTTCAGCCCTTGCGTGTTTGTTCCTCCGGCCAGCGAAGGAAAAGGATTCACGATGTTGCTCGAGCCGCGCGACCAGTTCAACCCAAAATTGATGTTGTTCTGTGAGCGCCGTCGTCCTTCTCCGCCACCACCACCTCCGCCGCCTCCGATGATGATCGGACCGAATCCGGGACCATTGCTTGCGCCGAAGTTGTGGACCAGCCGGAGAATCACCGTATCGGAACTGCTCGCCGCGGAAGTCACGTAATGGAAATTCTGGCCGGAAGCCGTCGGTCCAATATTCGGCATGGGGATGAATTGCAAGAGCGCCTTCGCAGCCGGGCTGATCAGGGCTGGGTCGATTTCATTTGGCACGATTTGGCCGTGGCTGTTTTTAAATTGGTATTGCTGTCCGGTCTGAGGGTTGAAAATCTGGACGGGCTGGCCGTCATTGTATTTCGCCTGAGAAAAATCGCCGTTGAGCTCGTCGCTTGTCGGCACCGTGGAAAAGGCATCGTAAGGCGAACTCCCGCGCGACCCGTTCCACCCGCCAAAGAAAAACCATTTGTTTCCGCCGTTGAAAATCTTGGGAATGTTCAGTGGCCCGCCTACGTTGACGCCGAAGCGCGACTGGTTGTAATCCGCCTTGGACGACTCAATGCCGGTCAGCGAATACGGTCGGGCGTCCAATCCCGCGTTATCGTCGGAGAAATACAGCATCCCATGCGGCTGATTGATGTTGAATCCCCTGGGCATCCGGCCCAGTGCAATCACCGCGCCGCCCGGCCCGCCGAAGCCGCCACCAGCGCCGCCTCCAAAGCCGCCGCCACCTTCGCGTTGCATGCGATCGCGAAACTCCTGGATCCGTTCCTGCAGATCCTGTTCGCTCCCGCCGCCGAAATCCTGTGTCCGTCCCTGCGCTCCGCTGACGCTCACCGACTCCGTCGGTCCCTCCGCCCCCGCTCCATTCAAGGGCAGACTTGAAAGATCGCCGTTGCCCTGCCCCCCGGCATTCCCGGCCGCTCCGCCGAAGCCGGACGTCCCCCCGGCAAGCGCGGAAAGCGCGCTATCCATTGCCAGGCTTTGAAATCCCCGGCCCGCCGCCGCAATTGCTGCGTTGCTGTTGTTCGATTGTTCCTGCTGGCGGGAAGCTAGAATCAGTTCAGCGTCCACTTTTGCGGACGGACTCTCCGGGTTCAACACCACTTCCTGCGTGAATGCGGCGAACCCCATGAACTCGACGCGCACCACGTATCTCCCGCGCGTCATGCCTGACAATCCAAATTTGCCTTCGGAGTTCGTTGCTGCCGCGTACTTTTTCCCCGTCAACGTATTCGCCGCAGTAACGGTCACCCCCGGCAACGGAGTCTTGCCGCTTCGCGCCGAACCACTGATTTCGTATGCTGGAGCTGCGGTCGTAGTCGTGGCTGGCTGTGGCGTCTGTGTCGGCGAAGGCGTTGCCGGCTCCTGCGCACGTGCGCTCGCCGCAAAGAGAACCGCCACGAAATGAAACAGGAGGATACCGCGAGCGATTGCCTTCAAATCTTGGTCTCCATGAGCAAACTACGGCTGGGGCGGCTTGTCTTTTGGCGTGACCGGAGGTCCAGCTCCACCGGCACCATTTCGAATCATGCCCATTTCCTGCATACGCTTCCATTGCTCGGGAGAAAGAACCATTACATTCTTGGAGACGAACGTATTGTTCTGGACTCCTCCCCGCACAACCACGTGGTCACCAACCTGTATATCCGCCATAGTGATGCTCTCGCGCCCTCGGCGGAGCGAAGTCTCTTCGTCCAATTCCAGCGTCTGCGTAACGTTGTCCGGACGCAACACAGTCAGCTTCGGCGCGTCGATGGATTTCACTTCGCCCGCGACGAAGTCCTTCCCCATTTCGCCGAACACTTTGGCGCCGCCCTCCGGTCCTCCCCCGGATCGCCCGCCTATCACCAGGGCGGTCACGCTATGATCTGCGTTCTCCTCTCCTCGCACGAACACCATGTCGCCGACCTTGAAATCTGCCAGTTTCGCGCCCTGACGGTCTTTGTGGTATTCCGTCTTGTCTGTAAACCTCACCGCCACCGTCGTGCCGTCCGGTTTGGCTAATTCCAGCGACGCTTTATTGATAGCCGTAATCTTTCCAACGAGCGGCTGGCCTCGGCCCTCATTTGGTCCCGGCCTTTGGCTTGCTGACGGAGGCGCTCCTTGTCCCTGATCCCGTGGCGCGGACGCTTCCGCCCGGCTGACAGTTGCAGCAAGCAGGAAAAGCAAACTCAAGCGCAAGCATTTTTTCCGATGATTCATCGTGACCATCCCCATTTCGAACCCTCTTATTCTTAAAGACGCAAATCCATGACTCAAAGTAACTCCGCCACTCCCGGCCAGCGGTAATTTCTCCACTTCCTATTTTCCTCAAGTACGGCACTAAAGTTCCCGGTTAAAGCTCGAACACTCGTACTTGCCCACTGCGCAATCGCACCCCATGGTTTTTCTTCCTTCTTGACTTCCCCGTCCGTTCCCCGACATCATGCGCCCATTCCACCGAGGAAGATCAGCCGCCACGCACGAAGGAGGTAGCTTCAAAATGGAAATAATCAAAAGTATGCACGTCGCCTTGTTAGGGGCCTTCCTACTCGGTGCCGGCAGCGCTTCAGCCTGGGCGCAAGCAGCGGCACAGCCGACCGGCGATCAAGACCAGACTGACACCAGCGCTGCCAAGAAGGACAAGAAAAGTGAGAAGGCGGATGCAGGAGCTTCCGCCGCGCATTCTGCGCCGGATTCGGGCACGGCCCCTTCAAAGAAGAAGACCACTCCGAAACAGGCCGATGCTGCGGACAACGGTGCCACCGCGGCTTCCGCGAGCGCACCTGCCTCAAAGACCCCAACTACTCGGCAGGCGCCTCCGGCAAACGGCGCTGGCATGGTATGGGTGAACACGGACTCCGGCATCTATCACAAGCCCGGCACGCACTGGTATGGGAAGACGAAAAAGGGCAAGTATATGACCGAAGCGGACGCCATCAAGGCGGGCTACCACGCAGCAAAGAAAGAGTGAGAACAGTTTTCCACGTGCGAATGAGGCCAGAAACTGCCGTGCGGCCGACCCTCTAGCGGTTATTTCCCGCGCAGGATGACTTCGCCCTGGCCCACGAGTTGGTCGTTCAGCCATAGGCGGTATTTGTAGGTGGCCGCTTTGCTTCCGGGGCGCGGCGGGCCGCTGAGCAGCCGCATACCTGCCGGAGCCTGAAAAACGTTTGAAGAAAAAGGGCACCGGTTCACGTCGAATTCGACGCGCAAATTGCCCGCGTCGGAAATCCAGGAGACCTGGTCGCCTTCATCGATCACGACAACTTGCGGGACGAGTCCTACGAGTACGGGGCGTTCAGCCATTTTCAGTGCGGCCCCAAAATGTCATCCGGGCCGACGCTCCTAAGTTGATGAGTACAAAGGGACGATAACATACTCGCGGGGAACAGTTCCTGTGATGTGCCTCGCAATCCCTGTGAATTCCCTGATGGCCAGTTTTCGTCAGAATCCTCACAACGGACCCGTCCCTTTGGGCATCCAAATTAGTGCAACCTGTACTTCACTGCGCTTGACCGCTCCTCAACGCAACCGTACACTGCTAAGTGTAGATTCGTGGCGCGAAGTTCCGGCTGGACCTCTTGCGCTCGCGGAAAAGATGCACTCAATAAGCGTCTGAACGTGGACGCGGAGGATTTTGCCGGATGGCTTCAGTTTCTCGCTATTTATCTGTGCCGCTGCCGAATGGCTCGCGGATTTCCCTTCTTCTTTCTTTGCCTTTTGCACTCGTGCACATCGCCTCGCTGCTGATTTTCTTCATGCCGTTTCACTGGTATTACCTGGTCGCTTGCCTCGGCCTGCTGGTCGTGAGGATGTTCTTCGTCACCGCGGGCTATCATCGCTATTTTTCGCACCGCTCGTTTAAGACCAGCCGCGTGTTCCAGTTCGTGATTGCGTTCATGGCGATGACCTCTTCGCAGAAGGGCGTGCTGTGGTGGGCGGCGCATCACCGCCACCATCACCGGCATTCGGACCAGGAACTGGATTTGCATTCGCCGACGCTCTTTGGGTTCTTCTGGTCGCACGTCGGCTGGATCGTCTCCGATAAATACAACGAGACGCGCGTCGAGTACATCGCCGACTTCGCAAAGTTTCCGGAGCTGCGCTGGCTGAACAAGTACCACCTGGTGCCGCCCGTCACGCTCGCCGTGGTGCTGTGGCTGATTGGCGGATGGCCGCTGTTCATCTGGGGCTTCTGCCTGAGCACCGTGCTGCTGTGGCACGACACGTTCACCATCAATTCGCTCTCACACCTCTTTGGTTCTCGCCGCTACGAAACCAGTGACACCAGCAAGAACAACTGGCTGCTCGCCCTGCTGACGCTCGGTGAAGGCTGGCACAATAACCATCATCACTTCATGGCTTCGGCGCGCCAGGGCTTCTTCTGGTGGGAAATCGACATCACCTACTACACGTTGAAGGTTATGTCCTGGCTCGGCATCGTTTGGGATCTCCGCAAAGTCCCCGTGCATTTGCTTACCCAAGACCGACTCGCGGCATAGCGCAAGATCTACGGAATCACCTGGGACAGACAGGAATGTCTGTCCCACTTTTTTTCACCTTTAAAGATTTTTTTCAATTGGGATCATGTACTTATAGTGAGCGACATGCTCATGATTGACCTCCGGAACCTCGTTTCCACTGCAAGGGATCGCGTTGCTGCTCTTCAAGGCGTCGCTGAACTTCTCAGAAATTCCGGAGCTATCGCTGGGTCGGGCTTCATGATGTGGACCGTGCCGCGGGAAGAGTAACGAACATCGTTTGGAGCGGGCCAGGCGCACCCGAATATCCGGCGTTTCCTATCACTAAGGGGCTGACTGGCGCGGCCATTTCCACTCGAAAAACCGTCAATGTTGGGGATGTCGCGGCCGATCCACGGTATCTCACCGCCTTTGGCACGACGAGGTCGGAAATCATTGTTCCCGTGTTCGATGGTGCCGGCGAGAACGTAGTCGGCACGATTGACGTTGAGAGCCACAAGCCGAATGCCTTTAGCGAAGACGTACAGGCCCGTCTCGAAGACTGCGCCAGTGTGATCCGGCCACTTTGGCGCGCTGAACTTGGGCCGGTGCTCTGAGGATGGAGGCTGCGAGCGCTTATTCATCACGGCATGGTTAACATCGGCTGGCTGCTTGGCGTCTAGGCAGGATGTAACGAAACACCGGATGCCGACGATGTCAGGAGGGCCAGCCATGTTGCGAAAACCATTGCTCTTCACGCTCTATGCCTTGCTTGCATGCTGCCTTGCTATCTCGTCGCAGACATTGAGCGGATCTGAAGATCCGTTGCTTCACAAAGCTCAGCCTGGTGCTTCGGGACGCGATGCCCACCCGGTCAATTCAAGTCTCACGGCACATGAGTGGGGCACGTTTACCTCCATCGCCGGAATGGACGGCAGCGCCGTGGAGTGGTCACCGCTTACCGGGGCCACGGACCTCCCTGCGTTCGTCGAACACTTTCGCGATCCCGGCTTCAAGCTTGGGCTGCGAGGCACGGTGCGGATGGAAACACCGGTTCTCTATTTCTATGATTCGCGAGAAGAAACCATTTCGGTCAAGGTGTCTTTCGCAAGAGGCGTGGTCACGGAGTGGTATCCACATGCCAGCCGCGTCGAGCCTGCGGCGAATCTTTATTATGGAATTCTCCAGCAAGCAGACGCCACCGGAAGCATCGCTTGGGATTCGGTCACTCTTGCGCCAAATGGGAGACATGATTTCCCAGTCGGTGACCGCAACAACCACTATTACGCGGCCCGAATGACTTCTTCGACTCCGCTGCGAGTAAAGACCACCGCGGGCGAGCAGCAGGAAAAATTTCTCTTCTATCGCGGCGTTTCCACTTTTTCCGTCCCACTTTCAGCGTTGCTCGGCACGGAAGGGAAGGTGGAGATCAAAAATCATGGCGATCAAGAGCTCCCAGCGACGATTCTCTTCGAGCGGCGCGGCGAGAAGGTAGGCTACCGCATCGGCGGTGCACTTAAGGAAGAAGCGATTCTGGATGCGCCGGAGCTTAGCTCCACCATCGACGAACTGGGACGCGACCTTGAAGGCATTCTGGTTGCCCAAGGTCTCTACCATGACGAAGCCCGCGCCATGGTCGAAACCTGGCGGAATTCCTGGTTCGAGGAAGGCAGCCGGCTGTTGTATATCGTTCCCGCGGAGTTCGTGAACGAGGTGCTGCCTCTCTCGATTAATCCTGCGCCCGCGCAAACCGTCCGCGTATTTGTGGGCCGGCTGGAACTGGTCACGCCCGCAACGGAAAAGGCAGTCGAGACCGCGTTTGCCGCGCATGATACCGCGACATTGAAGGCGTACGGCCGCTTCCTGGAACCAATTCTTGCAACAATGATCAAGAAGGAAACGAATCCAGCGCAAACGCGCCGATTTCAGGAATACCTGAATTCCGTTTACAGTCAGTTGGTCGCGCAGAACCTGGGCCGGCACTAACTGGGCGCGTCTCTTCTACTTGCCGATCAAACTCAGCTGACTAGCGATGCAAAGCCACTGGCCGTCTTTCTTGATCCAGGTGTCGGTGAAGCGGCCTGCATGAGAAAACGGTTTCCCTTTTTCGGTGCCTTTTTCATGAGTTGAGCCGGTGACGACCACGGTATCGCCATGACGG
>Ga0137415_10001406_pt1 | contig 23805 bp, 16 predicted proteins | sample CZODoug3_1_1_16f_FD_183082 | JGI IMG/M metagenome (GOLD analysis project Ga0137415, IMG submission 183082) | Vadose zone soil fungal communities from Angelo Coast Range Reserve, California, USA - CZODoug3_1_1_16fungal (Hybrid Assembly) | ecosystem: Environmental > Terrestrial > Soil > Vadose...
GACAAGGTTTTCGCACTCGCGGGTGCGGTCGGAACGCCGACCGCGGCCGCCACCCTGCCGATCGCGACCGCGGCCGGCGCACCCTTCATCGGTGCCTTCACGGGCGTCGAGTCGCTGCGCGAACCCTACAAGCCGTTGGTGGTCAATGTTCGCGCCAGCTACTACGAGGAAACCGAGGCGATGGTCGAGCACCTGACCAAGGATCTGGACGCGTCCAAGATCGCCATCATGTACCAGGACGACGCCTTCGGCCAAGCCGGCCTCGCCGGAGTCAAGAAGGCGCTCGAGAAGCGCAAGATGGAGCTGGCCGCCGAGGGAACGTTCGAGCGCAACACGACGGCGGTCAAAGGCGCGCTCCTCGCGATCAGGAAGGCGGAGCCGGACGCGGTCATCATGATCTCGCCCTACAAGCCCGCCGCCGAGTTCATCAAGCTCGCCAAGCAGATCAAGCTGGCGGCGACCTTCGTCAATATCTCCTTCGTCGGGTCCGATGCGCTGGCCAAGGAGCTTGGAAGCGCCGGCGCCGGCACCGTGGTGACGCAAGTCGTGCCCTTCCCGAAAGATGCATCGGTCCCGGTGGTCGCGCGCTACCAGGCGGCCCTCAAGGCCGTCGGTGCCGAGGTGGAGCCCGGCTTTGTCTCGCTCGAAGGCTATCTGGTCGGCCGCGCCATGGTGGCGGCGCTCGAGAAGATCGACGGCGAGCCGACGCGGAAGTCCTTCGTCGAAGCGGTGCAAAAGAGCGGCGGCTTCGACCTCGGCGGCTTCAAGCTCACCTATTCGGACGCCAGCAACCGCGGCTCGGATCAGGTGTTCCTCACCGTGATTCAATCCGACGGCACCTTCAAGGCGGTCAGCCGGCTGGAGAAGCCGTAAGCCGCCCCAACGGGGCCGCGCGCCGGGCGACCGGCCCCATCCCAGCATCCCGGTATCCGCGAGTGCCAACATGATGAAGATCGCGATGTCCACCTGGTGCCGCCTCGGCCTGCGGAGTCGGCTGTTCGCTGCATTCGGCGCCGTCGCGGCCTTGACGGTGCTCGCGAGCGGCACCGCGCTCGTATCTTACAGCGGGCTTGCGCGCTCGCTTGCGGTCGTGACCGGCACGAGCCTGCCGCAGGTCACGCGGGCCTCCAAGGTCGCCAAGGCGGCGGGCGAAGTCGCCGCCGCCTCGCCGGCGCTGCAAGCCGCCGCCAGCCCGGCGGAACGTGCGCGCGCCCTCAAGGAGCTGGACGCCGCCCGTGACGAGCTCACGCGTGCCGTCGATGCGATTGCGGTGGCGGAGGGTACCAAGCTCAAGGACACCGCGCGCCGGATGTCGCTCAATCTCGACCGTCTCAAGCAATCGGTCGAAAAGCGCGAAGCGATTGTCGTCTCGCGCCGCGCCCTCGCCGACGATCTGCGCAAGCTGCATGACAAGCTCACGTCAAAGCTCGCGCCCCTGGTGGATGACGCGAGCTTTACGTTGACGCTCGGCCTCCAGGGCGCGACCGACAAGATCGACGACGTCGCGGTCATCGCCAAGGCGCTGTCCGGGCTCGCCGACAACGAGCTTGCATCGCTGCAGGCGGCCCTCGACGTGCGCGCCGAATCCAATCTCGTTCTCGGGCTCCTGGTCGAAGCCGCTGATCTCCCGTCCGGCGATCTGCTGCCGCCGGTGCGGGACAGGTTCACGGCCGCGGCCGGCCGCCTCGCCAAGGCCACGAAGGCGCTGGCGAACGCCGAGATATCGAAGCTCGCCGCCGACATGGTGGCGATCGGTAAGCGCGACGACAACATGTTCGCCCTCAAGGCCAAGGAATTCGCGGATGCGGTCGTCGGCGCCAATGTGTTGACGGAAAACCGGGCGCTGGCGCAAGAGATGGCGGATCAGGTCGCGGCGCTCGGCACGGCGGCCGAAACCTCCGCCGCCGCCGCGGTCCGCGGGTCGGAATCCGAGATCGGCCGCGGCCAGGTCATCCTCGTCAGTCTCGCGCTGGTCAGCCTCGCCACGGCCTTCGGGGTGGGCTGGTTCTACGTCGGCCGCGGTGTCGTGCGGCGGGTCACACGCCTGCAGCACAGCATGCATCGCATCGCGGAAGGCGACCTCGACGCCGAGATCGTGACGACCGGAACGGACGAAATTGCCGACATGGCCTCGGCCTTGAAGATCCTGCGCAACGCCCGGCGCGAGGCGCTGCTGGGCGACGAGCGTGCCGCCCAGGAGCGCACGCGCATGACGCAAGAGCGCCGCAACGAGCTGCATTCGCTGGCCGACGGACTCGAAAGCGAGGTCAGGACGGTGGTGGAGACCGTCACCGCTTCGGCCCAGAAGGTGCACGGCACCGCCGAGGGCATGGTCGACGTCGCCAGCAACGCCAACACGGAGGCGGGCTTCGCCGCCGAAGCCTCCAAGCAGGCCTCGACCAACGTGCACAGCGTGGCGGCCGCGGCCGAGGAACTCAGCGTCTCCATCAGCGAGATCGGCCGCCAGGTCGCCGATTCCGCCGCGGTCGCGTCGGAGGCCGTCAAGGAGGCGGAGCGAACCCGCGCGACCATGCGCAGCCTGGCCGCTGCCGCGCAGAAGATCGGCGACGTCATGCACCTGATCCAGGCGGTGGCCGGACAGACGAACCTTCTTGCCCTCAACGCCACGATCGAGGCGGCGCGCGCCGGGGAGGCCGGAAAGGGCTTCGCCGTGGTCGCGAGCGAGGTGAAGTCGCTCGCCGCCCAGACCGCAAAGGCGACCGAAGAGATTTCAAGCCAGATCGGCACGATCCAGAGCACGACCGACGAGGCCGTCCAGGCCATCGAGCGGATCGGCGCGACGATTGCGCGGATCAACGATATCGCCAGCGCGGTTTCGGCCGCGGTCGAGGAGCAGGACGCCACGACCCGCGACATCGCCCATAACGTGAACCAGGCCGCGGAAAGCACCAATCTGGTGAGCCAGAAGGTCGAAGCGCTTGCCGGCGCCGCGGGAAAGACCGGGCAGTCGTCGGAGATGGTGCGCGACCACGCCGCCGAGCTGGCGCGGCAGGGCGCGAGCCTGCGTGGCCAAATGGACCGCTTCCTGTCCCAGATCCGCGCCGCCTGACGGGCGGCCGCACCCCGCCGAACACGAGCACTGATGCACGCGCGGCCGCGGCCGCGCGTCCGTGCGGCCGCTGTTTGACCATGGTGGCGGCCGGGCGCTTCGGGCATGCTCGATCGGCTTGGGCGATCGGCCGGAGCGAACAGCGCAAGTCGGAGGAGATCATGATCCGCATCGGGTGTCTGGCTAGCGTGCTTCTGCTCGCGGGCAGCGTCGCGCGCGCGCAGGACGTGCCGGGCATCGAGCTGTGCACGCACGAGAGTCGCATGGACAGGCGCACCGGCTGCCTGCAGAGCAATGTCGACTATCTGCAAAAGCTGATAGCGAAGACCGCCGCCGATGCGCAGCAGAAGCTGAATGCCGCCGCGAGCGAGATCGGCGCCTTGAAGGCCGCCGTCGCCACGCTTCAGGCGAGCGTCGCCGCCCTTCAGGCGGCCGTAGCCGCCCAGCAGGCGAGCCTCGACAAGCTGCAGGCGGCGGCCAAGAGGCCGGACGCGCCCGCGAGCAAACCGGACGCCAAGTGAAGCCGCCCGGTCAAGGCGTCGTTGAAGGCGTGCGCAGACCTTCCTCGGGCGCCTGCGGTCCTATCCCCACCGTCATGCGGCGCAGCACCGTGTTGCGTTTGACGAAATGGTGCCGCAACGCGCCCATGACGTGCACGGCCACAAGCGCGGCCAGCAGATAGGCGATGATCTTATGGGACTCCTCGAGCAGCGGCCGCAGGGCGCGGTCCTGCACGATCAGCGGGAGCTCGATGCCGAGCAGGTCCTGCCGCAAGGGCACCCGCCCGGTGCCGGCCATGGCCCAGCCGGTCAGGGTCGTGGCGAGCATCAGCACATAGAGGCCGAAATGCCCGAGATGGGCGGCGGTGCGCTCCCAGGGCTTGAGATCGCCGGGCAGGGCAGGGACGGGATTCGCCCAGCGCCACAGCAGGCGCAGCACCAGCAGCCCCATGAGGTCGTAACCGATCGCGGCGTGCCACCCATAGTTCGCCAGCCGATCGGGGCGGGCCGCCAGATGGGTCATCCACCAGCCGTGGATGAGCAGAACCAGGATGAAGGCGGCGCCGAGCCAATGAAGCAGCTTGGCGGGCCAGCCCCATTCGGCGGTGGTGCTGCGGATCATGCTGGTCTCTCTCCGATGGCCCGACAACGAGGTCCCGGGATGGAACCAAGCGAGGGCGTCACGGCTTGTGTGTATCGGGGTGAACGATTCAAGGCGAGTCGTCGGTCGCGGTGCTTCTCCAACCTCGAGTCTGGTGTAAAACGCGTGCATATCCCATTGATATGCCGGCAAGTTCCCTCACGCCCCTGTCACGATAATGCCACAGGTCCGCCATCGGGGCGGCCATGCGGCAAGCTTTCAATCCGATCCGACGGCTACACGCGCCGCACGCATTCGAGGAGACGTTATGGGTAGGGTCAGCCGAATTCTTCTCGCCGGCACGGTGCTGGCGACTTTCATCCCGCTCGCTTCGTTCGATGTCGCCTGCGCCGATCCGGCGCTGAGACTGGCGCAAGTCCCGCTCACGCCGGAACAGCAGAAGGAGCTGGAGGAGCAGAAAAAGAAGGCGCCGGCCGCGCGCCCGCCAGCTCCCGCCCAGCCGCCGGCCGTGCAGCCGCCAAAACCGCCGGGACCGCCTGCGCAAGTTCCGCCCGCCGGGCCGCCGCAACGTCCGGCCCAGCCCGCGCCACAGCCGCCGGCCCCCGGCCAGCCGCCGCATCCGCCGCAGGGCGCGCCGGCGCAAGTCCCGCCGCCCGGGCCGGCGCAACGTCCCGCCCAGACCGCGCCGCAGCCGCCCGCTCCCGGCCAGCCGCCGCACCCGCCGCAGGGCGCGCCGGCGCAGGTCCCGCCGCCCGGGCCGGCGCAACGTCCGGCCCAGACCGCGCCACAGCCGCCGGCCCCCGGCCAGCCGCCGCATCCGCTGGAGGGCGCACCCGCGCAAGTCCCGCCGCCCGGGCCGGCGCAACGTCCGGCCCAGACCGCGCCACAGCCGCCGGCTCCCGGCCAGCCGCCGCATCCGCCGGAATTCGCGCCCGCACGAGTGCCGCCGGCCGGCCCACCGCAACAACCGGCGCAGACCGCGCCGCCGCCGCCGCCGCCGGCGCCCGGCCAGTTGCCGCAGTTGCCGCAGGGAGCGCCCGCGCAACTTCCACCTGCCGGGCCGGCGCAACGTCCAGCCCAAACCGCGCCGGCGCAGCCGCCGCAGGGCGCACCCGCCCAAGCACCCGCGCCAGCGCAACAGCCGGCGCAAGCCGCGCCGGCTCCGCTGCCGGCCCCGCCCGCGCCGCCTGCCGCCCAGGCCCAGCCGCTGCAGCCGGCCGGCCCGGGCGCCGGCATGGCGCCGCGCACCGCCCAGGGCCAGCCGATGGTCAAGATGCAGCAGTTGCAAGCAGAGCGGCACCAGACGGTCGAGGGCAATCGCACCATCATTCGCGAGCCCGATCGCGTCATCATCCGCGAGGATGATGGACGCTTCCTCATCCGCCACAGCGAGGTCGATCGCTTCCGCTATGACGCACGCGACGTGCGGGTCGAGCGCCAGGGCAACAACAACGTCACCATCGTGGTACGCCCGGACGGCGCGCGCATCGTCACCGCCCTCGACGACAACGGACGGCTGGTGCGCCGCTCCCGCGTGTTGCCGGATGGCCGCGAGATCGTGCTGATCGAGGATCGCGGTCCGCTGGTCGCCAACTACAACTACTATGTCGAGCTGCCGCCGCCGGTGATCCGCCTGCCGCGCGAGCGCTATATCGTGGAGACCGAGCGCGCGAGCCCGGAGATGATCTACGAGACGCTGGTGGCGCCGCCGATCGAACGGCTGGAGCGGCCTTATACGCTGGAGGAGATCCGCTACAGCCCGATGGTGCGCGAGCGCATGCCGCGCATCGACCTCGATACGATCAATTTCGAGTTCGGATCATGGGAGGTGCCGCCCGACCAGCTCGATCGCCTGGCCGTGGTGGCGCAGGCGATCGCCCGCGCGATCCAACGCAATCCCCGCGAGGTGTTTTTGATCGAGGGTCACACCGACGCGGTCGGCTCCGACGTCGACAATCTGTCGCTGTCGGATCGCCGCGCCGAGTCGGTCGCGCTCGCCTTGTCGGAACGCTTCCAGGTGCCGGCCGAGAACCTGTCGACCCAGGGCTACGGCAAGCAGTATCTCAAGGTCCCGACCGACGCGCCGGAACGCCAGAACCGCCGCGTCACCGTGCGGCGCATCACGCCGCTGCTCGCCGGCGGAGGTTGACCGGAATCGGCGAGGGGCCGGCGGGATTTTGCCGCCGGCCGCGAGGCGGGTATCCTGGGCGTCACGCCCTCAGGACCCCCGCCGATGCCGCAAGCCAAATCCGATCTGCCGCTCACCTTCGCGTGCGGACTCTATGACCGCATGGTGCCGCTTTATGCGGGCGAGACGCGTCCCGCGGGCATCGATCTCGATTTCCTGGCGATCGACTCGCCGCGCGAGATCTTCGACCGCATGGCCGGTGCCCAGGCCTTCGACGCCTCGGAAATGTCGTTGTCGGAAGTGGTCACGCGCATCGCCGCAAAACAATGCCCCTTCGTCGCCATCCCGGTCTTTCCCTCGCGCGTCTTTCGCCACGGCTTCATCACGGTCAACCGCAAGTCCGTACGCTCGCCCAAGGATCTGGCCGGCAAGCGCATCGGCGTTCCGCTCTATACCCAGACCGCGGCGGTGTTCATGCGCGGGCTGCTCGCGGAAGACTACGGCGTCGACCTGTCGGGCGTGCGGTGGGTCGAGGGCGCGATCAATGCGGCAGCGCCGCATGGCAGGCCCACCGTGCTACCGGTGCTCAGGCCGGTATCGATCACGGCCAACAACACCGGGCGTTCGCTGAGCGACCTGCTCGCCGCCGGCGAGATCGACGCGATCCTGGGCACCAGCCTGCCTGTTTCCCTCAAGACCAGCGCCGACGTGCAGCGCCTGTTTCCCGATTTCCGCGCGGCCGAGCAGGACTATTACCGGCGCACGCGCATCTTCCCGATCATGCATCTGGTCGCGATCCGGCGCGAGATCTATGAGAAGCACCCCTTCGTGGCGCCGAGCCTCTATCAGGCGCTGTGCGCCTCGAAGGATCTGGCGTTGGAAAAGATGCGCTATCTCGGCGCGTTGCGCTACATGCTGCCGTGGCTGATGTCCGATCTCGACGAGATCGACCAGGTCTTCGGTGGCGACCCCTGGCCCTATGGGATCGAGCCCAACCGGCCGACGCTCGAAGCCGCGCTGCGCTATCTCTACGATCAATCCCTGATCGCCGCGCCGCTGGTGGTCGAGGACATCTTCGAGCCGTTGCGCGACGGCTGCAGGTTCTGAGACAAGGATGATGCGCCACGGCGGCATTGCCGCCGTCGTGGCGCATCGTGGCGCGGGGATCAGGGCGCCGGAGCTGCGTTCGTCGCCTCAGTTGGACGACGGCACCACCACGATCCGCGCCATCATGCCTCCGTCCTCGTGCTCGAGGATGTGGCAGTGATAGACGAACTCGCCGAGCTGCGCGAACGGGATGTCGAAGACCTCCGTGGTCGATTGGCAATGACCGCTGCGCCACTGCGCGATGGTGCAGACGCCGTTCTGGTTGGTGAAGACCTGATCCGCGATGGTGGGATCGGGCACCGCCACCCCGAGCGGGAAGTTATCCTGGATCACCCCGCCGTTGGTGCCATTCATCACGAACCTGGACTGATGCAGGTGGAAATTATGGTTCTCGGTCGCAAGCTGGACCAATTCCCACGTTTCCTGCACCGGCGTCTGACCCGGTCCGAGCGGCAGGCACACGATCGTGTGCGATGGATCGAATTGCTCGAGCTGGTCGGGGGCGGGTTTCTGCGTCCCCGGGACCACGCGCCCGTTCTGGTCGATCTCCTCGTAGCCGAGCGCGAAGGTATTGTTGGTGGCCACGTCGGAGAAGCCGAAGAAAATGCGCCGGCGATGGCCCTGCGGTAGCGGGACGCAGGCCGATGCGCTCGCCGCGGTCGGCGCCGTCGTCGCCGCGGCTACGCTCGCGGCCGGCACCTGGGCCGTGAGGATGCCGCCCGACTGGCGCATGGCCACCGCGTCGGTCGATCCGCCGACCTCGACATGGTTGCTCGTCATCTGGCGCGCGCCGGTCTGGTTGAACTGCACCTTGGCGAGATCGGCCGCCGGCCATCCGTCGCCGCTGCCCATGGTGAGACCGATCATCTTCCAGGTGGCGGAAGCGCCACGCGGCGGCGGGACGATGTGGCCCTGGGCGTTGCGGTAGGTGACCCAGAATTCCACGCGCGAGCTCGGCATCATGACGATCTCGTTGACGCAGACCGGAAGCGTCGAGCCGATCGCCGGGACGTCGGGGCAGGGCACCGTCTTGAACCGGCCGCCCGCCATCTTGACCATGGCGCTCGGCGGGGTGTCCTGGGGCAGATGAACCGCGACGCCGTCGATGGCGATGAGCTGGACCGTCATCGGCTGGTGCGTCGCGTCGTCGACGAGTTGCAGGTCCCAGCTCACGCTTCCGGCGCCGGTGCCGACCCGCCAGATCTCGCCGTCCGGCGCCGTGATCGGGATGGTGGGGTACGTCTGTCCGTTGACCGTCATGTACCACTTGCCGCCGGTGTAGTTGTTGCCGCCTTCGAAGCTGTCATCCTGGCCCGGACACGAGCCCTGACGAACCTCGCTGGTGCTCGCGGGGAACTGGGCGCAGAATGCCGGGTCCTCCTGGTGCAGCACCTCGCCGTTGGCCACAGGCTGCGGGCCGCTGTCGAACGCGATGGTGCCGGCGGCGAGAACCTGGATCTCCTTGAGCATCAGATGCCGGACGTTGGCGTCGGGCCAGGGCGTGTTGACCGCGTCGCCATGCACGTTGTCGCCGACCGAGCCGATGGTGATCAGACCGGACAGGCCCTCCACGAGCTGATTGAGCGCGATGCCGTGCACATGCGGGTGGAACCAGAACAGGCCCGACGGATGGTTCGACGGAATGGTGATCTTGTAATCGACCGTATCCATCACGATCGGCCCGTGCTGGTGCGTCGTCTGCGGCACCGGAATGCCGTTGGCCGAGTTGAAGACCGTCACGAACACGAAATCGCCGAAGGTCGGATCGCTGCGGGTCGCGGCGCGCGCCGGCGTGAGCAGTCCGTGGGTATGCAGGTTGGTCGGATTGAGGAAGAGATTGGCCTCGCCCGGATCGGTCACGTGCCGCAGCTTGAGCGGATCGAGCTTCGGCAGCCGGTTGACGAAACGGATCTTCAGCGTGTCGCCCTGCTTCAGCGCGAGCCGCGTGCCGCCATAGGGCGATACGGTGGTGCTGCCCGACGGGCAGGTCAGCCCGGACGCCGGACGCGGGCAGATCTGGTAGACCCATCCGGTCGGATGAATGGCGGTGCTGCTGTGCGGCGGAACGAACGAGATGGTCGGGATCGGTTGCGGCATGGCGATCATCATGATGTCCAGCACGCCGTTCTGGCTTGCGAACACCGGAGGATCGAGGAGCGTCGCGGCCCCGGCCGTTCCGGCTCCGGCCGACAAGGCCGCAAGCAGGCCGGCTGCGCCGATCCATTGGCGCATCGACATATTCCACGCGGTTTGTTTGCTGCACATGGGCTTCTCCTTCATCGGGTATTGCAGGTGGCCGCCACGCGAGGGGAAATACCGAGAACAGGGCTTGTCGATCGACTAACATGTTAGTACACTGCAATCTCTGCGGGCACAATAGCGCGCAACATTTTGCGACGACTTTTGTCTGGCCAGCCCGCAAGAGCGCCGCGGCGCGTGACGCGTCTACGCGGCGCGGGGATCACTATTTGCGAGTCGGCGCAACGCTCGGCGTGAGGCGGAGAGACGATGTGGCAGGCGGTCGGATGGATCTGCGCGCTGGTCGCGATGTCCTGCGGCGCGGTCCCCGATATCGGCGTGATCCAGACGACGTATGAACGTGAGGCATCAGCCGGCAGCGCGCTGCACGACAAGGACCTGCAGGTCCTGCAATCCAAATGTCACGACAACAGCGCCGAGGGTTTTCTTTGCGAGGTCACTTTCATTTCGAAAAGCGATCCAACCGAGCGGCTTTATTTCGACATCGTCGCCGTCGCCCGCGCGCGCGACGGCTGGGAGCTCAAAAGCGGGCTGTGCAAGCGCTGACGCAACGTCAGGCTTTCGCCTGCCGGCAAGCCATCGCAACCGTTCGACCACCGCGCGATTTCAACCCATCACCGCAAGTTGCACGCCGCTTTTCGAGTTTATGTAAAGTTAACCATGTTCGGCCAGGATGCGCGCAGCGGGGCGTGGCGCGGGCGGTGCGTATCATGGGTCGTTTTGTTTCCAATCTGAAATTGCTGCACAAGCTCGCGATCCCAGCGGTCCTGATCCTGGCCGCGAGCATCGTCACCTTCGTGCTCGCGATGCATTGGGTTTGGGTCTTCGAGGACAACGTCTCGGGGATCGTCGACCGGCACGCAGTGCGGCTCGAGCGCGTCCTCAGCGTCGTCAGCCACCTCCACGAGGCGACGATCACGCAGCGCGATCTGCGGCTCGCCACCAAGGTCGACGCCGCCGAGAAGCTCGCGACCGAATACCGGCAGAAGCTCCAAAAGGTGGCGGCGGATCTCGACGCGGTCGTGCCGCTGGTGGTGGATCCCGATCAGCGCCGCATCGCCGAGGACGCCAAGGCGGCATTCTCGCAATTCCTCGGCGTCGGCGGCGAGCAGAGCGCGCAGATCCTCGAAGGGCTCAGGACCGGCACGCCGCCGCCGAGCAACGGCAAGGGCCGCGTCTGGCGCCAGAAGGTCGACGAGCTGCTCGGCCAGATCGTGGCGATGAGCCGCGCCAACATGGCCCAGGCGAAGGAAACCGGAATCGCCGAAGGACGCCGCGCCGCCCTCATGCTGGTCGGGGTGAGCGGGCTCTCGGTGCTGATCGGCCTCGGCATGCTGGCCTGGATCGCGATCGTGCAGGTTTCGCGTCCCCTGGGCGGCATCACGGCCCAGATGGGCCGGCTTGCCGGCGGCGATCTCACGATCGAGGTCGAAGGCGCCGAGCGGCGTGACGAAGTGGGCGCGATCGCGCGTGCGCTCGCCGTGTTCCGGCGCACCGCCGTCGAGGCGGAGAGCGCGCGCGCCGAGCGCGACAGCGAAAGCGCCGCGAAGGTCGCCCGCTCGCAGGCGCTCGAGCGCCTGACCCGCGAATTCGAAACCAAGACCCAGACGCTGGCGCAGTCATTATCGGCGGCCGCCCGCCAGTTGCAGACCGCGGCGCAATCGATGTCGAGCACGGCCGATACCGCCAACCAGCAATCGGCGACGGTGGCGGTCGCCTCCGAGCAGGCCTCCGCCAATGTGGAGACGGTCGCGGCCGCGACCGAGGAGCTCGCCGCATCGATCCGCGAGATCGCCCAGCAGGTGACCGAATCCGCCACCATCTCGGGCCGGGCCGCCGCCGAGGCCAAGCATACCGATCATACCGTGCAGGCGCTGGCCGAGGCGGCGCAGAAGATCGGTGAGGTGGTGGAGCTGATCAACTCGATCGCCGCCCAGACCAATCTGCTCGCGCTCAATGCCACCATCGAGTCGGCGCGCGCGGGCGAGGCCGGCAAGGGTTTCGCCGTGGTGGCCGCCGAAGTGAAGACGCTTGCGGCCCAGACCGCCGCCGCGACCGGCGAGATCGCCGGCCATGTCGGGCACATCCAGGCCGCCACCAAGGAGGCCGTCGACGTCATCCGCCGCGTGGCGGCCACCATCGAGGAGATCAACCACATCGCGGCCGCGATCGCGACCGCGATGGAAGAGCAGGGCGCCGCCACCGCCGACATCGCGCGCACCATCACGCAGGCCGCGCAGGGGACGCGCGAGGTGTCGGCCAATGTGGGCGGTCTCAAGGAGGCCGCGACCGCGACCCGCGGCACCGCCGGAGAAGTTCTCACGGCCGCCGGCGAGCTCTCCCGGCAGGCGCAGGAGCTCACGGGCGGGCTCGCCGAATTCCTCGCCGGCACCAAGGCGGCGTAATATCCAAACGCCGCAGTTGCAAAGCAGGTCGAACCGCGCGCGCTTGCCGCGGACATCCACGTGTTAGGGCGCGCGCCGACAAGAAAGGCGTGGATGGCCGGGACATAGGCGAGCGAAGCGACGCCGTTCTTCGAACGGCTATGCCCCGCCATGACGGAATCAATCCGAAACGATAGCGCGCTAGATCGCAGAAGTATGGGTGCCGGGTCTGCCGGCACCCCGCGCGTCAGATATGCTTGCCGATGACGCGATCGAGCGAATAGGGGCCGCCGCCGCGCAACGCGATGGCGAACATGACGATGCCCCACATCAAGGTGGGCTCCATCTGGGCCCAGCCCCGCGGCATCATCACCACGAAGGTGATGATGGCCATCTGGATGGCGATCATGGCGGCGAACACCCGCGTGAACAGGCCGAGCACGATGCAGACCGCACCCACGGTCTCGAGAAAGATCGCCGCATAGGCGAAGCCGCTGGCGGGAACGAATCCGTTTTTCTCGAAGAAGCCCGTGACTCCCGCCACCCCGCTGGTGACCTTGGTCCAGCCGTGGACGAACAGCAAGGCCCCCACGGTGACGCGGATCAGCGGATACCAGAGATCCGATACGGCCTCGTAAAATCCAGCCAGTCCGGGAAAGATCAGCTTCGGCTCGCCGTGCCTCATCTCGCTCATGACGTTTCCCCTTGGTCGCGCCCTCTTGTGATGGCTGCCGCCACGGGGCGCGTGGCTCTCCTCTACCAAGAATTGGCCGGCTTATCAATCGGACCGCGCATCGATGCGAGCTGCGATGACGGGGGTGGCGACGTTGGTTGCCAGTCCCATCACCATCAGCAGGCGGATCGTCAGCCATGCCACGTCCAGTTCCCAGAACTTGTGACCGTGGCGCGCCGAGCGCGGATCGGCATGATGATTGTTGTGCCAGCCTTCGCCGTTGGCGAGCACGCCGAGAATGATGTTGTTGCGGCTGTTGTCGGGCGTCTCGTAGTTGCGATAGCCCCACAGATGGCTCACCGAATTGATCGCCCAGGTCAGGTGCCAGTGGATGACGGTGCGCACGAAAATACCCCATACCAGCAGGCTGAGGCCGAAGCGGGCCGCTTGGCCGATCGTCCCGCCGAGCAGCAGCTCCGCGATGAGCCCGCCGAAAAAGAACACGGCCCACGATATCGAGACGATCTTCAGCCACCAGCCGCGGTCGATCCAGACATAGAATTTGTCGCGCGTGAGGTCTTTCGAATACCGGTCATAGAGCGCAAGCAGATCGGGGCCTTCGATCCGCGTCATGACCCAGCCGACATGGCTCCAGAAGAAATTGACGAGCGGACTGTGAGGATCGTGCAGTCGGTCGGCATGTTCATGGTGGCGGCGATGGATGGCAACCCACCGTATCGGGCTACCCTGCAAGCAGCATACGCCGAGAATAACGAGCGTGCGCTCAAGCCACTTCGGAGAGGCGAAGCCCTTGTGCGTCAGCAACCGATGATAGCCGATGTTGATGCCGAGCACGCCGAACACATACAGGCCGAGAACCGCCAATAGGACGCCGGTCCAGCTGAAGACCCAGGGCAGGAGGGCGAGCAGCGCCACGAGGTGATAGAAGACGATGCCGTTCGCGAGGTTCCACGCACTCGGCGGCGCGCGGCGGGAATCGACCGGGAATCGCGCGACGCGCGATTGTGCGTGTGTGCTCGTCGCATCGGACGCATTATTTCTCATTCGCGGCGACGGCCTCCGTTGGCGATGTTCGATGTGACCGACGTCTTAGCCTCGAAAACCCGTCGTGGCGCTGCGACACATCGGCCTTGCGGGCACAAGTCGCGCGTCAGGAAAGGTGCGGAGGTGAGTCCATACGGCGATCGACGACGTAAATCGCAAACACGGCGTCGCGAGCACGCCCCTGACGCGGTTGCCGACTTTGGTGAGGGCGGGGGCGGAATTACGGCGTTTGCGGCCTCATCCGGTCGGCCGCCTGAAAATATCTTCTCGCATAGGCGACAAGGGCTGCGTCGCTCGGATGATCGACGGTCTCCACCGCCGCAATGGCGTTCATCAGATTCGGCTCATGGCGGTGGATGTGCTTCACGAGCTCGGTCTTCGCATTGGCCGGGCCTGTGATGAGGACCGCGCCCGCCTCTGCGACCGATTGGGCGACCGCGTGAAGGAAAGCGTGATCCTCAGCGGCGTGTCCGCTGCCGATGCTGTTCGCCTTGTGGTGGATATGTCTGGTTGGATGCTCGGGGTGAAGGACCAGTTGGTCGACTTCCGCCGGACCAAAATTAAACACGCGCGCCTCATGATGATCGATCCAGATCACCGCATGAAAATGCTTGCTCACAAAATCGCTCCTGGTTGGTTTGGCGCAACAATCGGCGTGCCGGGCGGGGCGCAAAAACAAGCTCGATCGACGTCACTTCAGGAAAAATTCCTCGCGGGCTTTCGCGCGAAGGGCCTCAGTCATCACCTCGGCGTCTGTTCTCTTTTGCTCATGTTGCGCCATTCCGATTCTGATCTGATGGCGACGGTCGCGGGAAGCTTGATCTTGCGTCCGAACCGGTGCGTGCGCACGGGCGCTCCTGTGGTTGAGCACGACACATATGTATGACTGAACCGAAATGACAGGTCGCCCGCGGTTGCGCGCGGAACAAAAGCGGTCGCCGCACGTTGTATTCGGTCCTCCCGCGAACGCTCATCCTCTTTCCAGCAGCACATATTCCGTAAAGGCCCGGCATCGTCGATTGCCGGATCGTTTGTTCGCGCTCCACTGCTCCATTCTTTTTCGACAACCAGGAGAATCCCATGCCGAGCCGCAAGAGCGCCGTTGGCGCGATCGTCATCGCCTTTGCCGTCGCGGCCCCGGGCGCCTATGCCCAGACGCAGCCGCCGGCAGGCAAGCCGTCTTCCACCACAATGGCGATGGTCGAGACGTGGACCGTCAAGCAGTGGAACGCCGCAACGGCCGAATGGGCGAAGGACAAAGGCGAATGGGCATCCTGCTGGAAGCAGGTGTCCGACAAGAAGCTGTCCGGCCGCGCCAGCTGGTCGTTTCTTTACGACTGCATGAAGAGCTGAAATCGGTTGGGCGAAGCGGCGCACGACCGCTCTTCCCCCTCTCCGGCGCCTGTCCGCCGAAGCGCGTAGCGCGAAGGCGGGATCAGTCGCGCTTCGGAATGCCGGCCTTCTCGATGACGGCGGACCATTTGGCGATGTCATCCTTCAAGCGCGCGGTCATCTGCTCCGGGGTGCTGCCGCGCATCTCCATTCCGAGCGACTTTGCCTTGTCCTGGACGTCCGGCTTCGAGATGACGTCGTTGATCGCCCGGGTGAGGATGTGGACGGTCTCCTTGGGGGTGGCGGCGGGAACCGAAATGCCGTTCCAGCTCGCGACCTCGTAGTCCTTGACGCCGCTCTCCTGCACGGTCGGAACCTCCGGCAGGTAGTTGGTCCGCTTCGCGCCGGTGGAAGCGAGCGCCAGCACCTTTTTGTCTGCGATCTGCCCTTGCAGCGCGGCGTAGAACTCGAAGGCGAAATCGACATCGCCGCGCAGGACGGCGGTCGCCATGTCGGGCGACGTGCGGAACGGAACGATCGTCACGTCGATGCCGGCGGTGGTTCTGAACAGTTCGGCCGCCAGGTTTTGAGTGCTGCCGGGATTGATGGTGCCGACATTCAGCTTGCCGGGGTTTTGGCGCGCCGCCTTGATGATGTCCTGCACGGATTTCAGCGGCGACCCGGCCCGGGTCACGATCAGGAGATCGAAGAAGGACGTGGTCGAGGTCGAGGCGAAATCGGTGAGAATGTCGTAGGGCAGGGATCGGAACAGCGCCGTGCTGATGGAATTGTTGTTGCCCGTCATCAGCAGGGTATAGCCGTCGGGCGCCGCCGTGGCGCCGGCTTTCGCCGCCACGATGCCGCCGCCGCCGGGGCGGTTGTCGACCACGAACTGCTGGTTCAACTGGCCCGAAAGCTTTTCCGCCAGGATCCGCATCCCGGTATCGGCGATGCCGCCGGCCCCGTAGGGCACGATGAGGATCACCGGACGATCGGGATAACGGGATTGCGCGCCGGCCGTCGCCGTCATGGCGACCGCCGACAGCAACGCAATGCCGCCGAGAAGCCGGCAGGCCAGCCCAGATCGAGCCGCAACGCTGGTCTGCCCGGTCATTCGCTCCTCCCCGTCGGCAACCGATGTTCCCCCGGTTGTCCGTTATTGGCGCCGTCGATCGGTCGCCGCAAGCGTATTTGTTTCACGCCGGTCCGGGTCGTCAAGCATGTCGTCGCGCGCGTTTTCCGCTGTTTCCTTGCTCTCCGATGCACGCCTGCGCCAATGCGAGGCCCGCCTCCGCCGGGCGGGAGCGAGTTTCGGAAGCCGCGGCGATGTGATACCAAACGCAGGACCGGTCGGGCCAATGCAATGCATTGCATTGGGCTAGGCTTGCGTTGGGACATGAGGCGACCATGAAAGCATTGACTGCCGCCGCCACGATCATCGCCTTGCTGACGACGTCTGCCTTTGCGCAGGAAACCAAGGCGCCGCTCACGCGGCGGAGCGATGCTGAAAAGAAGAACGACGCCGAGATCGATAAGGCCTACCGGGCCGCGACCGACCGTGGCCAGACGTCGGCCCCCAAGATCGACCCGTGGCAGACGGTCCGGCCGGCGACGGCCGACAAGCCGAAACGCTAGAGCCGGCGAAAGAGCGCGCCGGATGACTTCCACGATCAGGCTCCAGGACGCCGGGCTCGACATCACGATCCATCCGGTCGTCGAGCAGCAGGCGCCCTTCTTCGATGTGCTCGAATTCTTTCCGGGCCTGACCAGGGAGCTGCTCGAGGAAAACCGCTCCTGGCTGCAGCCCGAATGCATCGACCCGGCCACCGGCCGCCTGGTGCTGTGCGTCCAGAGTTTCGTCGTGAAGACGCCGCACCACAACATCCTGATCGATTCCTGCGTCGGCAATCACAAGCCGCGGCCGTCGCGGCCGTTCTGGAACATGATGAACGACGATCGCTACGAGAAGAACCTCGCCGCCACCGGACTGGGCGTGGAGGACATCGACTACGTCATGTGCACCCACCTGCATGTCGACCATGTGGGCTGGAATACGCGGCGCGAGAACGGGCGCTGGGTGCCGACCTTCCCGAACGCGAAATACCTGATGGCCGATCGCGAGCTCGCGCACTGGACGCAGAAGCACAAGGACGATCCGGCGAGCCTGCCCTGGATCACCGACTCGGTGCTGCCGATCGTGGAAGCCAGGCGCGCCCAGATCGTGACGAGCGACTATGCGTTGAACGAGCGGCTGCGCTTCATCCCGACGCCCGGCCACACCATCGACCATTTCTCGGTGCTGGTCGGGCGGCCCGGACATGATGCCTTGATCACCGGCGACATGATCCATTCACCGCTCCAGGGCCGCTATCCCGAGCTCGGCATGCGGGCGGACCACGACTCCCGGCAGGCCGGGCAGACGCGGCGCCAAGTGTTCGACCGTTTCTGCGACGAGCCGACCCTGATGTGCGTGGCGCATTTTCCCTCGCCCTCGGTCAGCCGGGTGCGGCGCTGGGACGAGGGCTATAAATTCATCCCGATATGAGCCTCGGCCGGGCCGGCGCCGCCGCCAGGCCGACGGCCCGGAAGCCGCGCTCAACCGTCCGGTCGCCGGCCTGCTTGCCGCGCCAGACGCTCGCCGCCAGATCCGACGATCCTCAGTTGGTCGCGGCCCGCGCGGTATCGATGTGCAGGCTGCCCTTTCGCAGCGGGGACGCGGCCCCGCCATTGGTGAAAATACGCTGCAGGGTCTCGCGTTCGATCGGCTTTTGCAGGATCGGAATTCCGTCGAACCGCTCGTCGATGCTCTCCGTCCCGTAACCCGTGACGAACACGAACGGGATTCCGCGCGCCGCAAGCTCGTCGGCGACGGGATAGACCAGGACGCCATCGAGGTTGATGTCGAGGACGGCCCCCGAGATGTCGCCCTTGCGGACCGCCGCGAGCGCATCCGAGGGTTTGCTGAACGGGCCCACCACCGAATAGCCGAGCTCGGTGAGCGCGTCGCTCTCGACCATCGCGACCAGGGCCTCGTCCTCGACCACCATGATGCGATTGCCCGTCACCGCGAAGCTGCGGTCGGCCGCAACGTGGTGCTTGTCGGCGCCGTTGCCTTCCTTGGCGCGGCTGTTCGGCTGCTCGATTCTGTCGCCGCGCGGGATGGCCAGCACGCAATGCAGGCCGTCCTCCCGCCAATCGAAGGTCGCCTTTCCGCCGAGCTGTCCCTCGATGCTCGCCACGATGATGCGGGTGCCGAATCCGGACTGCTTCGGCGCTTTGGTCGGCGGGCCGCCGGCCTCGGTCCAATGCAGCTCCAGGGTCGTCGGCTTCAATTCCCAGTTCACGCCGAGCCGGCCCGACATCGACGACAGGGCGCCGTATTTCGCCGCGTTGGTGGCGAGCTCATGCAGCGCCAGCGTGAGCGTCTGGGCGGAGACCGGCTGAAGCGACACTTCGGGGCCGACGGTCTTGATCTTCTCGCCCGCGTCGCCGCGATAGGGCGCCAGCTCCTCGTCGACCAGCGCCGAGAGATCGGCGCCCTGCCAGCGCGAGTGCGACAGCAGCGTATGCGCCCGCGACAAGGCCGTGATCCGGCCTTCGACGGCCGTGACATAAGCCGGCATGCTGTCGGCGCGGGTGAGCCGCACGATCGACTGGACGATCGCCAGCGCGTTCTTGGCGCGATGGTCCACCTCGCGGGCGAGCAGCGCCTGGCGGACCTCGGACTCCCGCCGCTCGGTGATGTCGACCGTGACCCCGCTCACCCGCACGACGCGGTCCGACGCATCCATGGTCGGGGCCGCCGTGCCGAGACACCAGCGGGTTTCGCCGTTCGGGCGGCGCAGGCGGAATTCGGCCTGGTGCGGCCTGCGCTCCACGAAGAGCTGGTCCACGGAGTGCTGCAGCCGCGGCCAGTCTTCCGGGTGGATGAGCGCCTTGACGTTCTCGGCCGTCACCCTGAAGTTCTGCGGATCGACGCCGAAAATGCGGCATTGCCCGTCGTCCCACAGGCAATCGCCGCTCGCCCTGTCCCAGTCCCACGACCCCATGTTGCCGGCCACCAGCGCCAGGCTGCGCCGCTGCTCGCTCTGCATCAGGCGGGCGGTCGACGCTTCGAGCTCGGCCGTCCGGCCGGCGACCCGTTCCTCCAGCTCGGCGTTCAGCCGCTCGAGCTGCCGGGTCTTGCGATAGAGTTCGGCGAAGACCTTGACCTTGGCGCGCAGCACCTCCGGAATGACCGGGACCGGCACATAGTCGACCGCGCCCATCTCGTATCCGCGCAGGCGGTCCATATCGCTCAGATGGATGGCGGAGATGAAGATGATCGCCGTCTTCTTGAATCGCGGATGGTCGCGGATCATGGCGGCGAGCTGGAAGCCGTCCAGGTCCGGCATGCAGACGTCGACCAGCACGACGGCGATCTCGGACTTGAGCAGATGCTCGAGCGCTTCGCGTCCGGACGTCGCCTTGATCAGGTTCTCGCCGAGGTCATGCAGGATGACCTCGTAGCTCAAGAGCTTCGCCTTCTGGTCGTCGACCAGGAGGATGTTGACGCGGTCAGGTGGTTGCATCGGTCCTCTCCGCGTCAGCGATGCAGCCACATCCGCAGGGCGGATAGCAGCTGCTCGGTGTTGACCGGCTTTGCGAGATAGTCGGAGGCGCCGGCCTCCAGGCATTTCTCGCGATCGCCTTTCATCGCCTTGGCGGTCAGCGCGATGATCGGCAGGCGGCGCAAAGGCGGCTTCTCGCGTATTGCGCCGATCGTCTGGTAACCGTCCATTTCGGGCATCATGATGTCCATGAGCACGATCGCGAGATCGGGTGTGGATTCGATCAGGTCGATCGCTTCCCGGCCGGTCGTCGCCGTCTTGACGTGCATGCCGCGGCGCTCGAGCACGCTCGAGAGCGCGAAGATGTTGCGCGCGTCGTCGTCCACCAGCAGCGCGGTCTTGCCGACGAGGTCCTCGTCGGAGCTGTTGAGCCGTTCCAGCATCCGCTGCTTCTCCGGCGGCAGATCCGTGGTGACACGATGCAGGAACAATGCGGTCTCGTCCAGCAGGCGCTCGGGCGATTCCACACCCTTGACCACGATGCTGCGGGCCATCGTATGGAGCTGGGCGTCCTCCTCGGCGGAGAGCTCGCGGCCGGTGAACACCACGACCGGCACGTCGGACAGGGTCTGGTCGGCGCGAATCTGCTCCAGCACCTCGAATCCCGACATGTCGGGCAGCCGCAGATCGAGCACCACGCAGTCGCAGGGCTCCTCGCGCAGGGTGGCGAGCGCCGCGGCGCCCGTCCCCACGGTGACGATGTCGATGTCGTCGGATCCCAGCAGCTCGCTGATGCTCAGCTGCTCGGCGGCATTGTCCTCGACCACGAGCAGGCGCTTGCGGCGCGGCTGCGCGTATTCCTTGATCCTGGCCAGCGCCGCCTCGACGCCCTCGGTGGTGGTCGGCTTGGTCACGAACGAGAAGGCGCCGCGCGCCAAAGCGTGCTGGCGGTCCTCGTCGAGCGTGATGATCTGCACCGGGATGTGGCGCGTGAGCGGGTTCTGCTTGAGCTGGCTCAGCACCGTCCAGCCGAGCATGTCGGGCAGGAAGACGTCGAGCGACACCGCGGTGGGCTGGAACTGCTTGGCGAGGTCGAGCGCGTCGGCGCCCCGCATCGCGACCAGCACCTTGAAGCCCTTGTCGCGCGCGAGGTCCATGATCACCCGGGCATAATGCGGGTCGTCCTCGACGATCAGCAGGATCGAATCGCCCGGCTCGATCTCCATCCGGTCGTCGGAGATCGTCTCGACGATGCGGTCGGGCGCCAGCGGCGGCAGCATCGCGGGAGCGTGCGCCCGCTGCGGCGGTTCCTGGATCGGCCGGTTCCCGCTCGCGGGTCCGGCATACTTGACCGGCAGATAGAGCGTGAAGGTGCTGCCCTTGCCGGGCGTGCTGCGCAGCTGGATCTCGCCGCCCAGCAGGTTGGACAGCTCGCGGCTGATCGCGAGGCCGAGTCCCGTTCCGCCGTATTTCCTGCTGGTGCTGGCGTCGGCCTGCTGGAAGGCCTCGAAGATGATCTTCTGCTTCTCGATCGGAATGCCGATCCCCGAGTCGGAGACCTCGAAGGCGACGACGCCCGGCGCCTGGCTGAGCATCGGGTGGTCGGTCGACCATCCGCCGACCGCCGCCGAGACGCTGAGGCGCACCCCGCCATGCTCGGTGAACTTGAAGGCGTTCGACAGCAGGTTCTTGAGCACCTGCTGCAGGCGCTTGGAATCGGTGACGATGCTGCGGCCCAGATGCGGGTCGATCTCGGTATCGAACACCAGCTTGCGGGTGTCGGCCTCGTGCTTGAACGGACGTCCGATCGCGTCGACGAGGTTGGACAGGAACACTTCCTCGGCGTCGACGCTGACGGTTCCGGATTCGATCTTCGACAGGTCGAGAATATCGCTGATCAGGTTCAAGAGGTCGGTGCCGGCGCCGTGGATGGTGCGGGCGAATTCGACCTGCTTGGGACTGAGGTTGCCGTCCGGGTTGTCGGTGAGCTGCTGGCCGAGGATCAGGATGCTGTTGAGCGGCGTGCGCAGCTCATGCGACATGTTGGCGAGGAATTCCGACTTGTATTTCGAGGTCAGCGCGAGCTCGGAGGCCTTTTCCTCGAGCGCGCGGCGGGCCTGCTCGATCTCCTGGTTCTTGCGCTCCACCTCGACGTTGCGCTCGGCGAGCTGCTGCGCCTTCTGCTCGAGCTGCTCGTTGGTCTGCTGCAGCTCGCGCTGCCGGCGCTGCAATTCGCCGGCGAGCTGCTGCGACTGCTTGAGCAGGCCTTCCGTCTGCATGGTCGCTTCGATGCTGTTGACCACGATACCGATGTTGGTGGTGAGCTGCTCGAGGAACATCATCTGGGAGGCGGTGAACTCGCCGAGCGAGGCGAGCTCGATGACCGCCTTCACCTGGCTTTCGAACAGTACCGGCAGGACCACGACGTTGCGCGGCGCGGCCTTGAACAGCGCCGAGCCGATCGGAACGGCATGTGCGGGCATTTCGCTGATCAGGATGCGCCGCTTGTCCGCGGCGCATTGCCCGACCAGCCCCTCGCCCATGACAAGTTGCGCAGGATGCCCGTTGAGCCCGTCGTCGGCGTAGGTCGAAAGCAGGTGCAGGCTCGGCATGTCGTCGCTGGTCACCTGGTAGATGGCGCCGAGCTGGGCGTTGACGAGCGGCGTGAGCTCGGAGAGCAGCAGCCGACCGACGGTCGCGAGGTCGCGCTGGCCCTGCAGCATGTTGGTGAAGCGGGCGAGGTTCGTCTTGAGCCAGTCCTGCTCGGTGTTGCGGTCGGTGGTGAGCCGCAGATTGTCGATCATCGTGTTGATGTTGTCTTTGAGCTGCGCCACCTCGCCGCGCGCATCGACCTGAATCGAGCGGGTGAGGTCGCCCTTGGTCACCGCGGTCGCGACCTCGGCGATGGCGCGCACCTGCGTGGTCAGGTTGGCGGCGAGCAGGTTGACGTTGCCGGTCAAGTCCTTCCAGGTGCCGGCGGCGCCGGGCACGGCCGCCTGGCCGCCCAACCGCCCCTCCACGCCCACCTCGCGCGCGACGCTGGTCACCTGATCGGCGAAGATCGCGAGCGTGTCGGTCATGTTGTTGATGGTCTCGGCGAGCGCCGCCACCTCGCCCTTGGCGTCGACCAGGAGCTTCTGGGTGAGGTCTCCGTCGGCGACCGCGGTCACCACGCGCGAGATGCCGCGCACCTGCATGGTCAGGTTGCGCGCCATGAAGTTCACGTTGTCGGTGAGGTTCTTCCACACGCCCGCGACCCCGGGCACGTCGGCCTGGCCGCCCAGCTTGCCCTCGGTGCCCACCTCGCGGGCCACGCGGGTCACTTCCGAGCCGAAGGAGTTCAGCTGATCGACCATCACGTTGATGGTGTTCTTCAGCTCCAGGATCTCGCCCTTCACGTCGACGGTGATCTTCTTGGACAGATCGCCGTTGGCGACCGCGGTGGTGACCAGCGCGATGTTGCGCACCTGGCCGGTCAGGTTGTTGGCCATGAAGTTCACGTTGTCGGTGAGGTCCTTCCAGACCCCGCTGACGTCGCGCACGTCGGCCTGCCCGCCCAGGCGGCCCTCGGTGCCCACCTCGCGAGCGACGCGAGTCACTTCCGAGGCGAAGCTGCGCAGCTGGTCCACCATGGTGTTGATGGTGTCCTTGAGCGCCAGGATCTCGCCCCGCGCCACGACCGAGATCTTCTGCGACAGGTCCCCGTTGGCCACCGCGGTGGTGACCTTGGCGATGTTGCGCACCTGGTCGGTCAGGTTCCCTGCCAGCACGTTCACGTTGTCGGTCAAGTCCTTCCACACACCGCCGACCCCGGGCACCTCGGCCTGGGCGCCCAGCTTTCCTTCCGTGCCGACCTGCTTGGCCACGCGAGTGACTTCCGAGGCGAAGCTGCGCAGCTGGTCGACCATCGTGTTGATGGTGTTCTTGAGCGCCAGCACCTCGCCGCGCACGTCGACGGTGATCTTCTGCGACAGGTCGCCGTTCGCGACCGCGGTGGTGACCTTCGCGATGTTGCGCACCTGGTCGGTCAGGTTGCCGGCCAGGATGTTCACGTTGTCGGTCAGGTCCTTCCAGGTTCCCGAGACGCCCTGCACGTCGGCCTGGCCGCCCAGCTTGCCTTCGGTGCCGACCTCCTT
>Ga0137415_10001407_pt1 | contig 23797 bp, 27 predicted proteins | sample CZODoug3_1_1_16f_FD_183082 | JGI IMG/M metagenome (GOLD analysis project Ga0137415, IMG submission 183082) | Vadose zone soil fungal communities from Angelo Coast Range Reserve, California, USA - CZODoug3_1_1_16fungal (Hybrid Assembly) | ecosystem: Environmental > Terrestrial > Soil > Vadose...
CCAACGACCGACTACAGGTATTCCGGCCGGACGGCACCTTCGTGAAGGAGGCGTTCTACGCTAAGAACACGCGCGGTGCCGGCTCAGTCTGGGACATCGTGTTCTCCAAGGATCCTGCACAGAGGTTCCTGATGCTGGCCGACGGCCAGAACGAGCGCGTGCGCATCATCGTGCGCGATACGCTCGAGGAGATCGCCTCGTTCGGCGACGGCGGCCGTCAGCCCGGCCAGTTCTACGGCGTGCACAGCATCGCATCGGATTCCAAGGGCAACCTCTACACGACCGAAACCTACGAGGGTAAACGACTGCAGAAGTTCGTCTACAAGGGGATCGGCTCGGTCGCACGCGGCTACCAGGGTGTGCCATGGCCGAAGCGGTCATAGTTAGCTGTCCCACGTCAAATCCAACGCCGCGTTGGGTTTGAGCGCACGAGCTCGAGTTGGCTTGGACCACCTGGCTCTTCATGAGCCGCACCGATCTTTGGTCGCGCGCGGCTGGTTCCACATTCGAGCCCGGGCCGGGTTGCGTCAAAAAATATTGTCGGTGGAGGAGGTTACGGGCGATGATGTGAATTCTTGTTCAAGAAATCCCTCCCGCCATTGCTCCGAACATCGGGCCTGTAACGATCGAGCTCAGCGAGGTATTGCGCGCGTAACGTCTCCGGCATGAACGCGCCGGTGAAGCTGTTGCGGGCCATCTGCCAGAGATCGTGGTCGGAGAGGTCGAGCGCCTTCTGGATCGCTGCGAAATTGGCGTTGACGTAGCCGCCGAAATACGACGGATCGTCAGAATTGACCGTGATGCACAAGCCGGCCTCGTGCAGCTTGCGGATGTTGTGCGATCCCATGTCGGGAAACACCCGCAGCATCACGTTGGAGCATGGGCAGACGGTCAGCGGCGTGCGGCGCGTGGCGAGCTCGCGCACCAGACCCGGATCGGCATCGCAGCGCACCCCATGGTCGATGCGATCGACCTCGATAACTTCCAGGGCTTCCCTCACGTACTCGGCGCCGCCTTCCTCACCCGCATGCGCGCAGGTGCGCCAGCCGTACTCGCCCCGCGCCTGCGCAAACGCACGGCGAAACTTCGATGGCGGATGGCCGATCTCCGGGCCGCCGAGGCCTAGGCCCAGGATACGGTCGCGCCACGGCTTGAGCGCGGCAATCATGCCGAGCGCATCGGATTCGTCAAACTGACGCTGGATGACGGCGATCAGTCCGCCGGTCATGTCATGCGCGGCCCGGGCGGCATCGAAGGCGGTCAGAATGGGCTCGATCACGGTAGCGATCGGCAAGCCGCGGCGCAGGTGGGCCTGCGGGGCCACGAACACCTCGGCATGGCGGACATTGTCGTGCGCCGCGCGCGAGAGATAGGCTTCGGTCATCGCGTGGAAGTCGTCGCCGGTTTGCAGCACGGTGAGGCCGAGATAGTAGAGATCGAGAAAGGACTGCAGATCGTGAAAGCGATAGGCGCCGCGTAGCGCCGCCGCGTCGGCGTAAGGCAATCGCATGCCGTTGCGCGCCGCCAACGCGAGCAGCGTCTCCGGCTCGAGGCTGCCCTCGAGATGCATGTGCAACTCGGCTTTGGGTAGGGCGGCGATGAAGGGGGAAACGTTGGACATGCGATTGCTTCCTGCTGTCGGATCCGTCTGTGCAGTTCCGCCCAAGACAAGTCTTGCGCAAGACAAGTCTTGCACAAGAATTGTGCGGCGGCTCTCGTCGTCGCCCGGAGCACAGGCAGGCGCAGCAGGCGTGGCGAGGCGGGCTATAAGTCCATGATTTTCAGATAGTTGATCCCCTGGTCGGAGCCAAACGCGCGGCCGCGGCGAGGTGGTCCGCAGGTGGCACGGCATTTGCTGAAAACGTTTTCAGCGCAAGTCGCTTTCTGCTGATACGCAACGGGAGGGGGTCCATGCAACGTTTTCGATCCGTTTGGGCGATGGGCGGGGCCGTTGCGGCGATCATCGCGCTCGCGGCAACGGCGCAGACCGCAGAGAGGCCGTTGCAGAAGGTTCGGATCGGGGTCGGCACCTCCGTCCTGAATGTGGGCTATCCGATGCTGACCTTGGCGGCGTCGCTCGGCTATTGGAAGGAGGAGGGCTACGACGTCGAACTGTTTCCCGCGGGGGCTTCCCTTCAGGCGATCCAGCAGATGGTCGGCGGCAATGCCGAGTTCGCCGAGGTCAATGCCAGCGCGATCGTGCAATCGAACGCGAAGAACGATCTGCCGGTCCGCGTCGTGATGGGCAACGGCGTCATCGACTGGGCGGTCGCGGTCGACGCCGACGGGCCCATCAAGTCGGTCAAGGACCTGAAGGGCAAGACGCTCGGCGTGTTCAGCCTGGCGACCGGCGGCATCGCCTACCTCAACAGCTACCTGCGCGCCAATGGGCTCGATGCGCGTGACCTCGAGATGGTCCCGCTGGGCCTTGGTGCGCCGCCGGTCGAGGCGTTGCGGAGCGGCAAGGTGCAGGGTCTGCTTTATTGGGCGTCGGCGCTGGCGTCGTTCGAAAACACCGGGCTGAAGCTCCGCAAGCTCTACGGCGACGACTGGCGCGGCTACCCCGATTACTCGCTGTCGACCATGCAGGGAACGATCGACAAGGATCCGGCGCTGGTCATCGGCATTGCGCGCGGCATGGCAAAGGCGACGGTGTTCGCGCTTGCCAATCCCGATTGCGCCCGCACGATGCATTGGGCGCATTATCCCTCGACCAAACCTAGCGGCGCCGACGAGGCGACCTTGGTCAAGTGGGACCTCAACATCCAACAGGCCCAGCTCGAGTCGATGGCGGATGCCTTCAGGCTCAATGGTGGCAAGCTCTGGGGCAATATCGATCCGGCCGGCTTCGATCGCCTGGTCGCATTCATGCTCGCGGCAAAGCAGATCGACAAGACCTTGCCCGCCAAAGACATGGTTATCGCGATCCCGGACTTTTTCACGAAGATCAACGCGTTCGACGTGAAGTCCGTTGAGGAGAGCGCCAAGGCCTGTAAGGCATAACGGGCGAGGTCGATCGTGCCGAGCCTGCGCGCTTCGATCCTGCCATTGCCATCCGCGACCGTCGCCGCTCACGGCGATGGCACCTGCCTGGTGCGCATTGCGGCTCTGCAGAAAACCTACAAGACCAAGGACGGAAACGTCATTGAGGCGCTCAAGGACATCAACCTGGATGTTCGGGCATCGGAATTCATCGGCATCGTCGGACCGAGCGGATGCGGCAAGACCACGCTTCTCAAGATACTTGCGGGCATCCTCGACCGCTCGGCGGGAGAGGTCGTCATGGCGGGCGAGAGCCTCGATGGCCCGAGCCGCGAGCTTGGCGTCGTGTTCCAAGCGCCCGTGCTGCTTCCCTGGCGTACGGTGTTGCAGAACGTGATGGTGCCGGTCGAGGTCCAGAAGCGCGATCGAGCCGTGTTCGAGAAACGTGCCCGCCATCTGCTCGCAATGGCCGGTCTGTCCGGCTTCGAAGGCAAGTATCCCTCCGAGCTCTCCGGCGGCATGCAGCAGCGCGTCGGCATCTGCCGCGCGCTGGTGCATGATCCCTCGTTCCTGCTGATGGACGAGCCCTTCGGTGCTCTCGATGCGATGACGCGCGAGACCATGAACGGTGAGCTGCAACGCATCTGGAGCGAAAGCCGCAAGACGATATTGCTGGTGACGCACAGCATTGCGGAGGCGGTCTATCTCGCCGATCGCGTGGTGGTCATGACCCCGCGTCCGGGCCGGATCGTCGACGTGGTCACCGTCGATCTGCCGCGACCGCGGACGTTGGCCATGCAGAACACGCCGGAATTCGGGCGCTTCGTCGCGGCCATCCGCCGTCATTTTCATTCCGAAGGGAGCCTCGACACATGAGCGGCAATGCCGGCGCTCCGACCGCGCTCACGCGCTGGACCGGCAATCTCCTGCTGCAGGCGGCGGTGTTCTGCATCTTCATCAGCGGCTGGGAAGGCGCGGTGCGATTCTTCGGCATCCCCAAGATCGTCCTGCCGCCGCCCTCGCAGATCGCCGTTGCGATGTGGGAGAGCGTGCGGTCGGGCGATTTGCAGTGGCATCTCGCCGTCACGATGTACGAAATCATGGCCGGATTCGTGATCGGCGCCGTCGGTGGCCTGGTGCTCGGATTCATCATTGCGCTGTCGCCGCTGATGGAGCGGATCTTCTATCCCTATGTCATCGCCTTTCAGACCATTCCCAAGGTGGCGATCGCGCCGATCATCGTGATCTGGTTCGGCTACGGCGTCGCGTCGAAGATCGTCATCACCGCGACCATCGCGTTCTTCCCGCTGCTTGCCAACACCATCATGGGGCTGCGCGCCGCTCCGTATGATCAGGTCGAGATGATGGTCTCCTATACCGCGACGCGCTGGCAGGTGTTTCGCATGGTGCGCCTGCTGCAGGCATTGCCTTACATCTTCGTCGGACTCGATGTCGCCATCGTGCTGTCGGTGATCGGCGCCATCGTCGGCGAATTCGTCGGCGCCAAGGCGGGGCTCGGTTATCTGATCCTGCAGAAGAACTTCAATTTCGACATGGCCGGGACGTTCGCGATCCTGATCATCCTCTCGGTCATCGGGGTGGGATTGCATGCGGTGATCGTCGTGGCGCAGCGCCGGATCGTGTTCTGGATGGACACAACCGGCGACCGCGTCACCGGCGCGTAGGTACGTGAAAACGGGATGCAACGAGAAGGAGGAAGATGATGCATAGCGCAATTCGGGCGGCTCGCGCCGACGAGGTTCCGGTGCTCGATCTCGGCGTATTGAGTTCCGCCGGCGACCTTGCGCCGCTGGCGAAGCAGCTGCGTCACGCCTGCGAGACCATCGGCTTCTTCTATGTGGCCGATCACGGCATCCCGGCGCCGGTATTCGATGGTGTCTTCGAGGCAACACGCCGTTACTTCGATCTGCCGCAAGCACAGCGCCTGGCGCACCGCATGGACGAGCGCTTCCGGCGCGGATTCATGCCGCAGGGGATCAACCAGCACCCGGGCTATGCCCCCGATCTCAAGGAGAGCTACGAGATCGGCGTCGACCTGCCGCTGTCCGATCCGGACGTCGCGGCCGGCCTGCCGCTGCATGGACCCAATCGCTGGCCCGCGGAATGCCCTTGGTTGCGGGCGGCGGCTGAGAGCTATTTCGAAGCAACGATCGCACTCGGCAAGCGCCTCCTGCGCGTGTTTGCCGTGAGCCTCGACATGCCGGCGGACTATTTCCTGCAGTTCTGCACCAAGCCGATGGTGCAGATGCGGCTGTTCCACTATCCACCGGAGCCGCCCGTCGTCGATGAGAAGGCGTTCGGCGTGGCCCCCCACTCCGATTACGGCATGATCACGCTGCTTTCGCAGGATCCGATCGGTGGTCTCGAATTGCAGAAGCGGGACGGTGAGTGGATCGGCGCCCCCTTCATTCCCGGCACGCTGGTCATCAATATCGGGGATCTGTTCCAGCGCTGGACCAACGACGTCTACCGCTCGAATCTCCACCGGGTGGTGAACCGCACCGGCAAGGAGCGCTATTCCATCCCGACGTTCTTCAACCTCGACTATCACACGCCGGTAACCTGCCTGCCGACCTGCCAGTCCGCCGACAATCCGCCGAAGCACCAGCCGATCAATTCCGGAGACTATCTGCTGAGCCGCTACCGCGATGTGCAGAAATATCGCGGGGCTGCATAGCACGAACTCGGCCCGCGACGTCGGCAATGAAACGCGAGCAGACACGGCGCCGGCACGGCGTGCTGGGATCGACGGCAGGTGCGACGGCTGTCCGAGCGCCCCGCGTCGGCAAGGCGACGGTGAAGGACGTCGCGCGCGTCGCCGGCGTATCCATCACCACGGTATCGCGCGTGATCAACAATTCGGGTCTCGTCGCATCGGACAAGCAGAATGCGGTCGAGCGCGCGCTGGCGAGTCTCGATTACATACCCAACCAGTTGGCGCGCTCCTTGATCTCGCGCCGTTCCAGGGCGATCGGCCTGGTCGTGCCGACAATCTCCAATCCGCTGTTCGGGCCGACCATCGCCGCCATCGAACGCCGGCTCGATCTCGCCGGCTATGCCGTGCTGATCCATTGCTGCGAGCGCGATCCCGCACGTGAATTCAAGCAGGTGCGTGCGCTCATCGAGCGGGGCGTGGATGGCTTGATCATTACCGGATCGGTGCATGTGCCGGAATTGGAGGAGTTGTTGTCCCGCAATCAACTGCCCTACGTCTCGCAGGACGTGGCGGTGCAGATGCCGTTGGGTCCGAGCATAGCGTTGGACAATGCCGGCGCCATGCGAACCGCGATTGATCACCTTTACGACGTGGGGCATCGCCGGATCGCCGTGCTGACCGGCCCCATTCACAATACGCCCCCGGTCAATGACCGCTTCATTGGTGCCGTCGCACGCATTCGCGAGCATCGGCTTGACCTTCCAGATGAATGGCTGGTCGTAACCGACGACTACGAAAGTCTGTCGATCAGGACGGCCGCCCGCCGCCTGCTGGACCATGCCCCGACCGCGGTCGCCTGCACGGGCGATATTCTGGCGCTCGGTCTTGTTGCCGAGAGCCGCGCCCGCGGCTTGCGCGTGCCGGCGGATCTTTCTCTCATCGGGTGCGGCAACACCGACATGGGTCAATATGTCGATCCTCCGCTGACCACCGTGCACATGCCCTTTGTGGAAATGGGCGAGACCGCCGCGCAACGTCTGTTGGCCTTGATCGTCGGACAGGCTTCGCCCGGTACGCTGGTTCTGCCTCATGAATTGATCGTGCGGGATACCGTCGCGGCTCCGCAGGGTGCCGCTTGATGCGAGGTGGCCGCCCGCTACTCAGGTAGATGCGCCAGCAGATGCCGATGTCGTGCGACACATTCCGGTGGTGTGGAGCAGAATGCGTTCGTCGTCGCGCTGGCGGCCCGGCTTCAAGCCGGCAACGACCTCGCCGATATCGGCATGCAGGCGCGTGCGGTCGAACTCCCCGGCGTCGACCATGTCGCGAAACTCGCGCACGGTCATGTTGCATTCCCAGTCGTCGATGACCGTCTTGTCGAAGCGCACCCAGCCGGCGGGGTCCATCTCGCGCCGCGCCAGCGACACGAAGGTTGCGCCACGTTGCACCCAGGGCTCGCGGCGGACGATGTCGGTGCGCGTGGTGCTGCCGATGGCGATATCGGCGTTGCGCACCCCCGCTTCGACGGTGTCGAGGGGGGGGCCGGGATGGTATCGCGATAGGATGTCGGGCCGCCGACTGAGCGGGGGGCGAGCGCTGGAGTCAAGCTCAGCGGCACGGGAGTTTCATCCGCGGGCGCTGTTGAAATATTACAGTCCGACGCCTACGCTCGACGGTGGCGCGCTTGGTAGCGTGTGTGTGTCGTACACCCGTGTCGTAGCGCTCGCGTACCTGTGCTCGCCTATCTTTGTTCGCGTACTTGGGACTGTCGAATGTCCGCCGAAGAACGGAAAGTCCTGCAAGTCAGAGCGATGTGCAAAGTCGCGATGGGCTGCGCGGAGGTGGTGGCAGCCAACGGCTCTCGAGACCACGCCTTCGAATACGAGCGAGAGACGTATCAAAAGCGCAAGTTGCGAGCGATCCAGATCACGAACTCGATCCGCGACCGATTTTACTTCGAGACCGCATTGCAGAGCGTCATCGACCTTTGTGTCGTCGCCAACGACATGGACGACGCCGGAAAGCTTTTTCGGATGATCTCGGTCGATGATATCCGCCGGGCGTTGCTGAAGTCACACCCGGCGCTGGCGCGGAGCGCTTGATCGTCGCTCCTCGTCGCGGATGGCGGTCGCGCTGACCAGCGCGTTCATTTTGGGTTCATCATTGCGGAGGTCCGCCCTTCGCCTTGCGGTCAAAATAGCCGAAGTCGACCAAATTTTGAAGCAATTGGATGTAGAGTCGTCAGGCTGCCAGGCATTATCAGGGAGACGCATCTTGGCCGGCGATCCGAAATCCCAGGCCGCTTTGGCGCTGCATCGGTTCGGCTTTGGCCCCAAGGCCGGCGCGATCGCGGCCATTGCGTCCGATCCGCGGGGCGCGCTCATTGCGGAACTCGACAAGAAGGGCGCCGGGCTCGTAACCGCGCCCGATCTCATGAGCAGCGCCCACGCATCCCGCGCTGTGCTCGACTTCAATGCCGAGCCGCTGATCAGCCTGGTGATCGGGCTCATCCTCGGCAAGCTCGCGGAAGGCTCATTCCACCAGGCGCTGATGATCTCCGACCACGATGATTCTGTGTTCATCCTGCGGCCGCTATCTGCGACGATCTTCGCCACCTGTCTGGTGCTGATACTGTGGCCGGGGGTGAAAAAGCGCCTCGGTCATGGCGGGGCCGAGGTCACTTGAGCAGTGGTCACGATTTGCGGAGTCGTGACGGCGAGGAACGCCGATGGACGACGCAGAAATCAAGAAGGTTGTGGACGGGTGCATTTCGCGCACACGCGCGAAAGAGCTCCTGATCGCGCTGGTCAAGGTGCCGAGCCCGCAAACCGAGCTGCTCGAGGACGAGCCGTTGTTGCGGGCATTCATTCGCAACACGATCGGGCCGCGCCTGCGCGACATGGGCTTTGCCGACATCCGCCACGATGCCATGGGCAACCTGATCGCGACCTATGGCGCCGGCACGAGCGGCAAATCGCTGATGCTGATCGGTAATGCCATGAACCAGCCGGCCTCGACCATGCCGAACCCCTATGACGGCGACGTGGTCGACGGCGCGAAATACGGCCTGCCGGGCGAATGCGTGATGGGGAAGGGGGCGAGCGAGCAGAAGGCGAACCTCGCGGGCATGCTCCATGCCATGGAGACGGTGATCGCCAGCAAGGTCCCGCTGACGGGCCGCCTCGTTTTCACCTGTTGCCTGTCGGGCGAGACCGGCAAGCACGACGCCATCAAGAGCGTGGTCGACGGCGCCGGCGTGCGCGCCGACATGGCGGTGCTGGGCGGCACCGGCCTCAAGGTCACGCTCGGAAACCGCGGCCGCATCGACGTGTTCGTGACGGTGAAGGGCGCGCCCTGCCATTCCTCACGGCCTTGGGACGGCATCAACGCCATTACCGGAGCGACCGAAGCGATCGCTCGGCTGCTCGCCAAGGTGAAGGTCGACAGAAGCCATCCGCAGCTCGGCCGGCAGTCGCTGACCGTCAATCACATCCGCAGCTTCCCGGGTTCGACCCACACGGTACAGGAGCGTTGCGAGTTCACGCTCGACCGCCGCCTCCTGCCTGGCGAAGATCCCAATGCGGCCTTCGCCGAGATCGAGCGGGTCGCGAAGGAGATCGAAACGGTCGCCGATCCCGTGAGCGGCAGGGCCTTCGGCGTGGACGTGCGGCTCGGGCCGTTCATGTATCCGTCGCTGGTCACGACCGAGTCGCCGGTGGTGCGCGCGATCATGCGGGCGAGCGAGGTGATGCTGGGCGCGCCGGCCGAGACCTATTATTCGCCCGCCGCGTTCGACCAGGGCTACCTGAACCACGTCGGGATCGTCACCGCCAACTACGGCGCCGGCGAGAACCAATACGCCCACACCGACCAGGATATGGCATCGGTCGAGCGTACGGCTGATTCCGCCAAGGTCTACGCCTTCATGATTTTGGACTATTTGACGTAGCTTCGATCGAGCTCTTCGCGAGGCCCAGCATCCCCGTAGCTGTCGAAGGAATGGGTCTCGCAAGCGCGACCCAACGGTCCTTCCTGCCGTCTCAGAGAGGCTTTTTCTCGAGGTTCAGTTCGGCTGCCTCCTTGGCCAATCGAAGCGCCTTCAGTCGCGCGGTTTTCTCGCGCGTCGCAATGCCGGCGGCCTCATAGTCCGCCATGGCCTTCGCGCCTTCCCGAGCCCGCTGCTCCTTCTTGAAGGTTGCTTCGGCTCGGTCGTGGGCTCCTTTAGGATTGTTCGCCAACAGTGTCTCCTTTCCGCAATATTTATCGATATTAGCCCGACATATATGCATTTTTCGAGGCAGAACAAGGGGATAGATATGCGGAAGGAGGTGGCCCGACGCCGCCCACCGGTCCGGGCGGCCGGTAGGCCGCTACTCCGCTGTGACCGTCTTTGCGGCCGGTGATGGCGTTGAGGCTCCACGTGCCGCCCGCAGGCGGCGGCGGATCAAAGCATCTCCTTGATCGCGCGGATGAGGCTGCGGTCGATGCTGATCATGTCGCCTTCGGCCGGCAGGGTCAGGGCCTGGCGCTCTTGCGGCGAGACGGCGCGGCCCTGCAGGATGACGCGCCCGTCGCCGGTGAGAAAGATCGATGATGCGGCGTTTTCGTCGCCGTCGGTCCAAACGAGCTCCACCCGGAATTTCACGATCGCTCTCCTGCCGGCCCGTTGCTCCGCGGCCGATCCCGCAGATCGCATTCTGCGGACCAATCCGGTTGGCGGCAACGCTGCACCGCAGCGCGGGGGAGCGCTGCAGAGCCTTCCTGCGACATCGCGATCCGGTGGCGGCCGTGAAGTGTCTGTGGCAGGCTGCGCGCGCTGGGGCTCAATTCACCAGCGCGGGATGACTTTTCTTCGAATCGTCATCCCGCGCTACCCTCTTGTTGGAGCATGATCCCTCGGGTCAAGCCCGAGGGCAGGCTTTTCCGAAAACCGGTGTCCACCCCGGATCAAGTCCGGGGCAGGCTTTTTCGGGACCATAGGACCATCGTGGCCGTTCAAGCGCATCATCCGCCGCGTTATGTCAGCACCTTGGTCTGGCTCGGCACGCGGATCGCAGACCTCGGGCTGTGGGTCGGCGCCGGCGCGCTGCTCGCGATCGTCGCTCTCAACGCGGTCAATATCGTGCTGCGCTATTTCTTCCGCAGCCCGTTCTCCTGGGCCGAGGAGGCGATGCTTTATCTGATGATTCTCGGCGTCTATGTCGGCGCTGTTTCGGTCGCCTGGCAGCAGGCCCATATCCGGATCGATGCGGTCCTCGATTTTGCACCGCCGGAACGGCGCAAGGTCCTCGAGGTCATCAGCACTGCCGTCATGGTGGCCGTCCTGATCCCGGTCGTGTTTGCGAGCTTCCGCGTGGTGAACCTGCTGTTCGATTTCGACCAGCGCAGCGACGCGCTCCACCTGCCGATGTGGATCGCGCAAAGCGTGGTCCCGATCTCGCTGCTCCTGATCGTCCTGATGTCGCTTCTCCGCGTCTTCGTCCAGCTGGTCGGAACGAACGCCAACGACAAGAAGGCCTAGAGCATGGTCCCGAAAAAGCCTGCCCCGGACTTGATCCGGGGCGGACGTCGGTTTTCGGAAAAGCCTGCCCTCGGGGTTGACCCGAGGGATCATGCTCCAACAAGAAGGTAGAGCGGGATGGCGATTCGAAGAAACTTCATCCCGCTCCAGGACGACGCGCCATGTTCGCCCTGATCCTGATTGGGCTGCCGGTCGTTCTGCTCTGCCTCGGCGTTCCTATCTTCGTCGCGCTCATCGCCGCGGCCGCCACCGGCATCGTCGCCATGCACATCGGATCCATGGACCCGGTCCACGTTGCCTTGTTCGGCGGTCTCGACAATTTCCCGCTGCTGGCGGTGCCGCTCTTCATCTTCGCCGGCGAGGTCATGGGGCGCGGCGGGATCGCCCGCCGCCTGGTGGAGTGGGCGCTGTCGATCGTCGGCGGCGTGCGGGGCTCGCTTGCGCTGGCGACCGTCGCCTCGGCGGAGCTGTTCGGCTCGATGTCGGGGTCGAGCGTCGGCTGCGTCGCCGCCATCGGCAGGCTGATGGTGCCGGAATTGACCCGCCGCGGCTACAATCAGGTGTTCGCCGGCAGCCTGATTGCGTCCTGCGGCGCGATCGCGACCATCATCCCGCCCTCGATCACCATGATCATCTTCGGGATCGCCGCCCAGCAATCGGTCCCGCAGCTGTTCCTGGCCGGCATCGTGCCCGGACTGCTCATCGGCGTTCTGGTGTCGATCTATCTGCTTTTCTACGCGCAGGTCGAGATGATACCGCTCACGGATGCGCTGCGCTGGAAGAACATATTGGTGACGACGCGCGACGCAGTCTGGGCGCTGTTCGCCCCCGTCGTCATCCTGGGCGGCATCTACGGCGGCATCTTCACGCCCACGGAGGCCGCGGGCATCGCCTGCGTCTACGCCATACTGGTCGCGCGCTTCATCTACAACGAAATGTCATGGACGGAGCTTTGGCAGACGGCGATCGATTCGGCACGGGTCATCGCGCAGATCCTGATCATCGTGTCGGCGGCGGGCGCCTATTCGTGGCTGGTCACGACCAGCGGCTTTCCCGCAAGGCTGGTCGAGGCGATCGCAGGCCTTCATCTCAACACCTGGATGCTGCTGCTGATCATCAACATCGTGCTTCTGTTCGTCGGAACGGTGCTCGAGCCGCCCGCCGCGATCCTGATCCTCACGCCGCTGTTGATGCCGCTCATCAGCCAGGCGGGCGTGAACCCGATCCATTTCGGGATCATCTTCACGGTGAACCTCGCGGTCGGAATGTTCATCCCACCGTTCGGGCTGAACCTCTTCGCAACGCACGCGATGTTCGGGGTGCCGCTCGGCAAGCTCTACCGCGGCATCCTGCCGTTCATCGTGATCTATCTGATCGCGCTCGCGCTCATCACCTATATCCCGGCGATCACGCTGGCACCGTTGCGGCTGTGGCAGTGACGACGCCCCGCTAGAGAAATCCGCCGGGCGACGCAAGGGGAGGGCAACGTGCTCCGGTTCATTCCATTCCTGCTAGCCTGCGCGTTCGCGACGCCCGCGGCGGCGCAGTACCCGGACAAACCGATCCGGCTGGTGGTTCCGCAAGCCGCCGGCAGCGCCACCGATAGTGTCGCGCGCATTCTGGCCGCCGAGCTCGGCAAGGAATTGGGCCAGCAGGTCATCGTCGACAACCGCGCGGGCGGCGCGTTGACCATCGGGCTCGATCTCACCGCCAAGGCCGAGCCCGACGGTTACACCATCTGCATGGGGCCGATCGGCGCGCTCGCGATCAACCGCCACATGGTGGAGAAGCTGCCCTACGACATCGAGCGCGACCTTCAGCCGGTCGCGCTGGTGACGCGCGGCCATCTCCTGCTGACGGTCTCGCCGACGCTGCCGTTCCAATCGGTGCAGGAGCTCATCGACTACGCCAAGGCGAACCCGGGCAAGCTCCTGAATGCGTCATCGAGCAACGGGTCGCCCGGCCACGTCGGCGGCGAGCTGTTCAAGTACATGAGCGGCACCGATATCGTGCACGTGCCCTATCGCGGCGGCGCGGCCGCGATCAACGACCTGATCGCCGGCCGGGTGCATCTGATGTTCGAGAGCTTGAACTCGATCGCGCCGCACGCCAAGTCCGGCACGGTGCGCGGGCTCGCAGTCAGCGGCGCGCGCCGCTCGCCCGCTTTCCCCGAATTGCCGACCGTCGCGGAAGCCGGCGTTCCGGGCTACGAGGCGCCGACCTGGAACGGCGTCATTGCTCCGTCTGCCGTGCGGCGGCCGATCATCGACAAGCTCAATGCCGCCATCAACAAGGCGATCGCCTCGCAGACGTTCAAGGATCGCTTCGCCATGATCGGCGACGAGCCTGCCGGCGGCACGTCCGAGGAATTCGGCGAACTGATCCGGAAGGATTCCGCCAAATGGGGCGGGGTTGTGCGGCGCGCGGGCGCCCGGCTCGATTAGAATCCAACCATTACGGCAGCAGATAGCCGCCGCGGAAGTGGATCAGCGGATTGCCGTCGCCGACCAGCACGTCGACGACGCGGCCGATGACGATGGAGATGCCGCCGCGCTCGATCGTCTCTTCGAGCGTGCAGTCCATCGCGCCGAGCGCGTTGCTCAGTACCGGCGCGCCGGTCGCCAGCGTTTGCCAGCTCCCGACCTGGAACCGGTCTGCGCCCTTCAGCGTGCCCTTGCCGCCGAAGAGATCGGCGATCTCCTTCGCTTCGACGGGCAGGAAATTCACCGCGAAGTGGCGCGCCGCCAGCACGATCTGCAAAGCGGATGTGCGCTTGTCGATCGAGGCGAGCATCAGCGGCGGATCCGCGCTGATATGGGACGCCGAGAGCCCGAGGAACCCGGCCGGCCCTTCTGCGGACCGGGCAGTGACGATGGTGCTGCCGATGGCGCGCTGCCCCAAGGCGCGCCAGAACGTCTTGGCGTCGATGAGTTTTGCGGTCGATCCTTCACCGGGTGCTGGCATGTTCGTCCTCATTCGGGGGCAGTATCGCCTGGCGGGCTATTCTTAATGCAAAGCCCGCGCCGGGTCAGGGGACCTTCGCCCTTGATCGGACCGGCCGGAACTGCCACATCCCCTGCGCCATGAACGTCCCGATCCGCGCCTCCGAGGCCGGTCCGGCCAAGTCGCCCCTCGCGACCGAGGTCGAGCGGCGCCGGACCTTCGCCATCATCTCCCACCCGGACGCGGGCAAGACCACGCTGACCGAGAAGCTCTTGCTGTTCGGCGGCGCGATCCAGCTCGCCGGGCAGGTCAAGGCCAAGCGCGACCGGCGCACCACCCGTTCGGACTGGATGGCGATCGAGCGCGAGCGCGGCATTTCCGTCGTCACCTCGGTGATGACGTTCGAATACGACGGGCGCGTCTTCAATCTGCTCGATACGCCCGGCCACGAGGACTTCTCGGAGGACACCTACCGCACGCTCACCGCGGTCGATTCGGCGGTCATGGTGATCGACGCCGCCAAGGGCATCGAGGCGCGCACCCGCAAGCTGTTCGAGGTCTGCCGGCTGCGCGACATTCCAATCGTCACCTTCATCAACAAGATGGACCGCGAGAGCCGCGATCCCTTCGACCTCGTCGACGAGATCGAGAAGACGCTCGCGCTCGACACCGCGCCGGTCACTTGGCCGGTGGGGCGCGGGCGCGATTTCGTGGGCACCATCGACATCGAAAGCGGCGCCGTGCGCCTCCTCGACGGCGTCGCGACCGATGCCCCACGCACCATGACGGTTGCAGAGGTGGCGGCGCTCAATCCCAACCTCGAGCCCGCGACCGTCTCAGGCGAACTCGACTTGGTGCGCGAAGCCTGCAAGCGTTTCGACCTGAAGTCATTCCGCGAGGGGCACCTGTCGCCGGTGTTCTTCGGCAGCGCGCTCAAGAACTTCGGCGTGCGCGACCTGCTCGACCTGCTTGCCGGCGTGGCGCCGCCGCCGCGGTCGCAGGCGGCCGACAAGCGCGTGGTGACGGCCGCCGAGGCCGACATGTCGGCCTTCGTCTTCAAGGTGCAGGCCAACATGGACCCCAACCATCGCGATCGCATCGCCTTCGTGCGGCTGTGTTCGGGCAAGCTCACCCGCGGCATGAAGGTGAAGCAGGTGCGTACCGGCAAGCTCATCAGCCTCAGCGCGCCGCAATTCTTCTTCGCCCAGGATCGCGCGCTCGCCGAGGAGGCCTATGCCGGCGACGTGGTCGGCATTCCCAATCACGGCATGCTGCGGATCGGGGATACGCTCACCGAAGGCGAGGATTTCAACTTCGTCGGAGTGCCGAGCTTCGCGCCCGAAATCCTGCGCCGCGTCCGCCTGCCCGACGCCATGAAGGCGAAGAAGCTCAAGCAGGCACTGCAGGAGATGGCCGAGGAGGGGGTGGTGCAGGTGTTCCGCCCGACCGATGGCTCGCCCGCGCTGGTCGGCGTGGTCGGCCCTTTGCAGCTCGACGTGCTGCGGGTGCGGCTCAATGATGAATATGGCCTCGAGGTGAACTGGGACGTGGCCGAATTCCAACTCGCGCGCTGGATCGCCGCCGATGATCCCAAGGTGCTCGACCAGTTCGTCGCGACCTATCGGTCCGCCATCGCCGAGGACCTCGACGGTGATCTCGTTTTTCTGGCGCGCAACGCCTTCAATCTCGACTATACCGGCCGCGAAAGCCCCGGCATCGTCTTCACCGACGTGAAGGACGTTCAGAATAAGTCGGCGGCGTGAGGCAGCGCAAGTAAGCAGAGAGCGACAGAAAAAGCAGCGCCTAATTTCGCCGCCCTTCCTTCTGCTGCGCGGTCAGCCAGTCCGACAGCGACACGGACTTCTCGCCCGCCTTGGATGCCGACGTCTTGGCTCCGCTGCGCTTGGCGGCGGCGGTCGCCGGCTTGCGCGCGGTCGGGTTGGCGATCTCCTGCGCCAGCCTCAAAGCCCGCAGACGCGCCATCTTTTCACGTGTGATCTGGGCATCGATCTCGTGCTGGGGCAGGCTTTTCGTGGCCGGCAGTATGGCCGGCTGTTCGCCCTTGTCGTCGAAACCGTCACTCACTGTCATTCCCTCGTCTATTTCCCGGCGGCCTTGCGCAGCGCCGCGTTCATCCGCTCTTGCCAGCCCGGCCCTTCGCCCTGGAAGTGCTCGAGCACGTCCCGATCGATGCGCAAGGAGACGAGCTCCTTGGCATTCGGCAGGGAGGGCACTTGCTGCGGCAGCGGTGCCGGCGGCTTCGTGGTCGCCGCCTTGAACGCCGCCTCGGCGGCATCGCGCGGATCTCTCATCCGCCGTGGTCTGTCGGTGTTCATCTGGCCATCCAGCTCTTGAAGTTGTGATCGGGGTTGCGATTCACGTCATATCCTAGCGACCCGGTCTCGGCCGTGCATGCCGCTTGTACCGCGATGCACGACTTTATCTTTGTGCAAGACGCGCTACCGCTTGAGCCGGTAGCCGGTCTTGAAGATCCACCACACCGTCGCGAGACATACGGCCAGGAACAGCAAGGTCATCGCCAGGCTGATCCCCACGCTCACGTCGGCAGTCTCGAAGAAACTCCAGCGGAAGCCGCTGATCAGGTAGACCACGGGATTGAACAGCGCGACCTTCTGCCAGAGCGGCGGCAGCACGCTGATCGAATAAAAGGTGCCGCCGAGGAACGTCAATGGCGTGATGATGAGGAGCGGCACAACCTGCAGCTTCTCGAAGCCGTCCGCCCAGATGCCGAGGATGAAGCCGAACAGGCTGAAGCTGACGGCAGTGAGCAGCAGGAAGGTCAGCATCCAGAACGGATGGGCGATGCGCAGGGGAACGAACAGGCCGGCGGTGGCGAGGATGAGGAGCCCGAGGATGATCGACTTGGTGGCGGCCGCGCCGACATAGCCGAGCACGATCTCGATGTAGGAGATCGGCGCCGAGAGGAGCTCGTAGATCGTCCCGACGAATTTGGGGAAATAGATGCCGAACGAGGCGTTGGCCGTGCTCTGCGTGAGCAGCATCAGCATGATCAGCCCCGGCACGATGAAGGCGCCGTAGCTCACCCCTTCGATCTCGGTGATGCGCGAGCCGATCGCCGCGCCGAACACCACGAAGTAGAGGCAGGTCGAGATCACCGGCGACAGGATGCTTTGCAGCAGGGTGCGCCCAGTGCGCGCCATCTCGAACTTGTAGATCGCTCCGATCGCTCGCAGGTTCATTGCTTCTGGCTCACCAGGTCGACGAAGATGTCCTCAAGCGTGCTTTGCGTGGTGTGCAGGTCGCGAAACCTGATACCCGCAAGATTGAGATCGGAGAGAAGCGCGGTGATGCCGGTGCGCTCGCCCTGGGTGTCGTAGGTATAGACCAGCTCGTTGCCGTCGGCCGCGAGCGTGAGCTGGTGCTTGGCGAGGTCGGCCGGGATGGCGCCGAGCTGCTTCTGCAGGTGCAAGATCAGCTGTTTCTTGCCGAGCTTGCGCATGAGCTCGGCCTTTTCCTCGACCAGGATGATCTCGCCGTTGTTGATCACGCCGATCCGGTCCGCCATCTCCTCGGCTTCCTCGATATAGTGGGTGGTGAGGATGATGGTGACGCCCGAGGCGCGCAATGCGCGCACCACCTGCCACATGCCCTGGCGCAGGTTGACGTCGACGCCGGCTGTGGGTTCGTCGAGGAAGAGAATGCGAGGCTCGTGGGCGAGCGCCTTGGCGATCATCACTCGGCGTTTCATCCCGCCGGACAGCGTCACGATCTTGCTATCCTTGCGGTCCCACAAGGAGAGCTCGCGCAGGACCTTCTCGATCTGCCCGGGATTGCGCGGCTTGCCGAACAATCCCCGACTGAAGGTGACCGTGGCCCACACCGTCTCGAAGGCGTCGGTGGCGAGCTCCTGCGGCACCAGGCCGATCAACGCGCGGGTCGCCCGGAAGTCCTTGACGATATCGTGACCATCGACCGCAACGCTGCCCTCGGTCAGGTTGACGATCCCGCAGATGACGTTGATCAGCGTCGTCTTGCCCGCGCCGTTCGGCCCCAGCAGGGCGAAGATCTCGCCGCGGCGGATGTCCAGGTTGACCTTGTTGAGCGCCCGGAATCCGGACGCGTAGGTCTTGGAGAGATTGGAGATGGATATGACCGGCGGCATGGGGCGGCGCGCTAGAACATCTGGCTGGGGTTGGATGTGGGGAACGGCGCAGTCGATTGGAAGACGGTGCTAGTCGATCGCCGGAGTTCGCGGTTGACCGCAATTGCTCACCCGGCGCCGCCACTTTGTTCCGGAATAAGGGGATATTGTGGTCAATGCAACACGAAGGCCCGCCGGGCAGGCGGGCCCCTGCCGCGCTGCCGCGCGGGATCACCTTGTTCGAGAGCGCGCGATCGCTCAATCGAGGAGCGCGGGCATGTGGATCGGCCCCTTCGGCGCCTCAGTTCGGCGCTGCGACGACCCGGATCCTCGCCATCATGCCCCCGTCCTCGTGCTCCAGAATATGGCAATGGTAGACGAATTCACCGAGCTGCGAGAACGGAACGTCGACGACGATCGGGGTCGAGGAGCATTGCCCATTGCGCCACTGATCGGGCGTGCAGGCGCCGTTTTGCGCGTCCATGACCTGCGAAATGTGAGGGACGGCCACGCCCAGGGGAATGTTGTCCTGAATGATGCCGCCGCCGGCTGCGGGGTTGATCTTTGTGGCCGCCGGCGACGACGACGGAGCCGATGGATCGACGATCCGGAATCTCGCTTGGTGCATGTGGAAGTTGTGGTTCTCGGTCGACAATTGGACCAATTCCCAAATCTCGTGCACTGGGGTTTGCCTGGGCCCGAGCGGTAGACAGACAATGGTCTGCGAAGGGTCGAAACGGGACATGGGACGCTGAGTCCCCGCAACCACGGCGCCGTGCTGGTCCACTTCCTCGTAACCGAGCGCGAAAGTACCATCGACGGCAACGTCCTCGAAGCCGAAGAAGATCCGTCGCCGATGTCCGGGCGGCAGCGCACTGCACCCGGCCGGCAACGGCGCCGGGCTGGCGCCGGGAACCGGTGCGGTGAAGATACCGGCCGGCTGCATCGCGCTCAACGCGTCACCGGCGATGTCCAGCGCAAAGCTGGTGAAATTGCGGGAACTGCCTTGTGCGAAATGGACCTCGGCAAGATCGATGGCCGGCCAGGCATCGCCGGACCCCATCGTGAGACCAACCGTTTTCAAGGTGGCCGTGGCACCGCCTTGGGGCGGCGGCCCAAGTCGCTGGCCGCCTGCGCGATAAGTCACCCATAGTTCGGCACGCGAGCTCGGCATCATCACCAGTTGGTCGACGCAAATCGGACGCGACCGGAAGGTCGCGGGCGCGGCCGGACGGGCGGCGTGAAGGAAATCGTCGGAAGCGATTGGGGCTTGGCGATCATCAAGATGTCGAGCACGCCATGCTCGCTGGCCAAAACGGTCGGCTCGACGAAACTTGCCGCGAGCGGTGCCTCCATTCCGCACGATAGGGCCGCGATGACGCTTGCTACGCCCATCAATCGGTGCATTGACGATTCGTGGGCGGCGAGTTTCACGACCATGGTTCATTCCCTCCCTGGGGCTGAGCGCACCCGACGTTTGCGGAGTCCGCAGGCGAATGACACGCCGCGACGGCAGCAAACGCCGATCAAAGAATTATTGCGCGCTCGGCAACATTCTGATGACCGCAGCTTGGAATGACTCAAACATACGCCGGCTTGGACGCGTCCTGCAGAGCGGCCTTTGCAGGCGCTGACGGCGGCGCGGGCTCAATCCGCCACGCCGGCCTCGGCGAACATGCGGCGCAACCATTGATGCGCGAGATCGCTGTCCATGCGCGGATGCCACACTTGGATATAGCGGAACTCCGCCAACTCGATTGGAGGCGCGACGAGCCTGACGCGCGCGATCTTGGCAAGTCGCCCGGCGAGGCGCTTCGGCACCGTGAGCACCATGTCGGAATACTCGATGGTCCAGGCGGCGGAGGCAAAATAGGGAATCTTGAGCTGGACGCGGCGCTGCAGTCCCTTTTCGTCCAGGATTTCGTCGATGATGCCCTGGCGGCCTTCTGCCAAGGTCACGCTGGCATGGGGATAAGACAGGTAGTGCTCCAGGGTGAGCTTGTCCTTGCCGATGGGGTGACCGGTGCGCACCAGGCACATGAAACGGTCGTGGAACAGCACTTGGCTGCGCAACTCCTTGGGGGCATTGTTGACCCAGAGCGCGAGATCGAGCGCGTTGGTCTCGAGCCGCCGGAATACCGTGTCGGTGAAGGGAAAGACCTCGAGCGCCACATGCGGGGCGTGCGTCTTCAGGCGCGCCATGAAGGGAGGAAACACCACGCTGGTCGCGTAGTCGGTGGCGGCGATGCGGAATGTGTCGGTCGCGGTAGCGGGATCGAAGTCGTCGCCGCGCAATAGCCCCTCGAGCGACGGCAGCAGACGTTCGATTTCGGCATAGAGGTGGAGCGCCCGCAGCGTGGGCTCGTAGCCCTGCCTGGTGCGCACCAGAAGCTCGTCGTTGAACAGCTCCTGCAGCCGGTCGAAGGCCCGGCTCATTGCCGGCTGGCTCAAATACATGCGCTCGGCCGCACGCGTGATGCTGCGCTCCTCGACCAGCGCCTGCAAGGTCGTGAGCAGGCCGAGGTCGACCTTGCGGACTTGGCCGCGCAGAGTTTGGCCGCGCAGAGGCTGGCCACGGACAGGCTGGTCGCCACTATGTGTCTCGCGCATGCAAAAGATTACCCGAATGCATTGGATTTATGAAGCGGCCCCCTCCAGGATTTTTTTGCCGTCCGGCCCTGCGCCGGAATGAGCGAACGAGAAAACGTCACCGGGAGGACAACATGGAACAGCACGGGCGGCGTCTGTCGAATTGGCTCGCTGTGGCCGCGACGCTGGTCGCGGCGTCGCCGTGGACCGCGCCGGCGCGGGCGGCCGATCCGATCAAGATCGGTATGAGCATGGCATTGACCGGCGCTCTTGCGTCGGGCGGCAAGGTGATGCTGATCACCCTGAAAATGTGGGAGGAGGAAATCAACGCCAAGGGCGGACTGCTCGGTCGGCCGGTCCAGCTCGTCTACTACGACGACCAGTCGAACGGCTCGCTCGTTCCCGGCATCTACACCAAGCTGCTCGACGTGGACAAAGTCGACCTCGTGGTCTCGAGCTACGCCACCAACGTGGCGGCGCCCGCCATGCCGATCGTAATGCAGCGCAACAAGGTGTTCCTGTCGCTGTTCTGCATCGCGCTCAACAGCGAGTTCAAGTATCCGCGCTATTTCTCCATGCATCCGGCGGGGCCGAACCCCAAGCCTGCCTTCAGCGAAGGCTTCTTCAAGGTCGCGATGGCGCAGAATCCCAAGCCCGAGACGGTCGCGATGGTGACCGCCGACGGCGAGGCGACCCGCCTGGTGGCCGACGGGGCCTATGACAACATCAAGCAGGCCGGCCTGAAGATCGTCTACGACCGGCGCTATCCGCTCAACACGACGGACTTCTCGCCGATCGTGCGGGCGGTGCAGGCGACCAATCCCGATATCTTCTTCATCAGCTCCTATCCGCTCGACTCCGTCGGCATGCTGCGCTCGGTCAACGAGATCGGCTTCAAGCCGAAGATCGTCGGCGGCACGTTGAATGGGTTGCCGGCTCCGGTGCTCAAGGCGCAGCTCGGTCCGGCGCTCAACGGGGTCATCAACTACGAGTTCTGGCTGCCGACCCCGCAAATGGCCGGCGCCGAGGCGCTCGACGTGATCAACCGCTACCAGGAGCGCGCGCGCGGCGAAGGCGTCGACCCGATCGGCATCTATGTGCCGCCATGGGCCTATGCCTTTGCGCAGATCCTCGAGCAGTCGATCAAGGGCACCGGCAGCATCGATGACGGCAAGCTCGCGGACTACATGCGCAAGACCACGTTCAAGACCACGGTCGGCGACGTGAAGTTCGGGCCGGACGGCGAGTGGGAGAAGGGGCGGCTGCTCACCGTCCAGCACCACGACCTCAAGGGCACCGACATCATGCAGTTCAAGGACACGTCGACCATGACGGTGCTCGATCCACCGGAATATGCCACCGGCAAGCTGATCTATCCTTATGAGAACGCGAAGAGGTAGGATGAAATGTGGTTGATTGCGGCCAGCACTAGCCGCACTGCAAAGATTGGCGTGTCCCAAACGGCAGGAGTTCGATAGTGGCACAGATCGTCGGAGCATTGGGCGTGCCGCACACGCCGCTCTATCCCGCATTGGTCGAGCGCGAGGGGCCGCAATGCGAGACCGCGCGCTATTTCGCGGCGGTCACCAGCGAGCTCGAGGCGATGCGGCCCGATCTCATCGTGATGTTCGACACCGATCACCTCAACACGTTCTTTCTCGACAATCTTCCGGTGTTCGCGATCGGGGTGACGGAGACCTTCAAGGGCCCCAACGACGAGCCGCGCGCGGTTCCGATCTACACCATCAAGTCGCGCGCGGACGTTGCCGCGCATCTGCGGCGCGTCGCGATCGAGGCGGGCTTCGACCTCGCGCTGGCGCAGGAATTCACGGTCGACCATTCCGTCGTGGTGCCGCTGCACTTCATGACCCCGGGCATGCGCATCCCCGTCATCCCGATCTTCGTGAGCGGGCACGTTCCGCCGCTGCCATCGGCGCGCCGCTGCTACGAGCTGGGCCGCACGGTCACGCGGGCGATCGAGAGCTGGCCCGAGCCGTTGCGGGTCGTCGTCATGGGCAGCGGCAGCTTCTCGCTCGAGGTTTTCGGCCCCCGCATTGCGCCCGGCAGATCGGATGGCGTCCCCGATCCCGATTGGGCGCGGCGCATCTGCGCGCTGTTGGAGCAAGGCGCGGTATCGAAATTGCTGGAAGAAGCGACGCAGGAGCAGATGCTGCGTGCCGGCAATGTGGGCGGCGAGCTGCTCGATTGGATCGCCATGTTGGGGGCAGTGGGCGAGACCCGCCCGAGATTCGTCACGCCGCAGACGGAGCAGGGGCACGCCTACGCCGCCTGGACCTTGAGCTGAGACGTTGGAGCCGAGCCAGTTGGAGTCGAGCGATGTCGGTCTACGCCGTCAATCATCTCTGTCGTGAAGTGTTGCGCGACCACGCGTTCCGCGCCGCCATGAAAGCGGATCCTGCGGCCGCCATCGTCAGGTACGAGTTGACCGATGAGGAGCGCCAGGCGCTGCTCGCGGGCGACGTGGCCAAGCTCTATCGGCTCGGGGTGAATGCCTTCCTCATGGGCTATTTGCCGCGCTTCGAGGTGTGCGGCCTGACCATGCCGGTCTACAATGAGCGCATCCGCTCGGCGCGATGAGATCGATGATCGCGCTGCCAAGACGGTTGCTCAACGAAGCCTAGGGAGAGAGACGCATGAGTGCCGTGGAAACGTTGGCGTCGGCCGCGCCGGTGAAAGGCATTCCGAGCGGCGCGGAGCTCATCGCCCGCGCGCGGGCACTGGCGCCCAAGCTCAAAGAGCGCGCGCTCAAGGCCGAGCGCGATCGCAACGTCCCGCGCGAGTCGGTCGAAGAATATATCGATGCCGGGCTGATCCGCGCCATCATGCCCAAGCGGTGGGGCGGCTATGAGCATGACCACGAGGTGCAGTTCGATATCTCCGTCGAGCTCGGACGATCGACCTGCGGCTCGTCCGCCTGGTGCCTCAACTATCTGAGCGACCA
>Ga0137415_10001408_pt1 | contig 23789 bp, 27 predicted proteins | sample CZODoug3_1_1_16f_FD_183082 | JGI IMG/M metagenome (GOLD analysis project Ga0137415, IMG submission 183082) | Vadose zone soil fungal communities from Angelo Coast Range Reserve, California, USA - CZODoug3_1_1_16fungal (Hybrid Assembly) | ecosystem: Environmental > Terrestrial > Soil > Vadose...
GGGTCTAGGGCGCTTCCGCGGCACCGACTGGATGCCCGAGCCGTGCCGGAGCTGCGAGCGCCGTGACATCGACTTCGGCGGCTGCCGCTGCCAGGCCTACTTCCTGACGGGCGACGCGGCGGCGACGGACCCGGTCTGCGTCAAATCGCCGCGGCACGAGCTCGTCCTGGCCGCGCGCGCGGAGCAGGGGGCCCCGGCGCCGTTCGTGTACCGCGGCCCGAAGGGCGCGGCCGTCCGCGCCGTCTGACCCGGCGCCGCCGTCGGCCCCTCTGGTCCGCCTGTCTCTGGGGGCAGACTCAGTCGGTGCCTTACCCCGGGTTCGCCCTAGAGGCGGCCGGGCGTCGACGAGGGACGAATGGACAAGCAAATGGTGGCGCCCGACGCGTGGATCGCGGTGCTGCGGATCGTCGTGGGGGCCTGGTTCTTCAAGGCCGTCTGGACCAAGCTCGCGTGGGCGTTCGCCGGGGGCGTCATCCCGTACCCCGTGGTCTCGGCCCGGTTCCTGGGCTTCCATGCCAAGCGCGTCGCCGAGTTCGCGAACGGGAATCCGATCGAGTGGTATAAGAACTTCCTCGAGACGACGGTCCTGCCCAACGCCCACCTGTTCGCGACGCTTCAGGCGTACGGGGAGGCCGCGGTCGGGCTCGGGCTCCTGTCTGGCCTCCTGACCGGGCTGGCGGCGCTCGTCGGGCTCTACCTGGGCCTGAACTTTGGGCTCGCGACCCAGTGGATGAGCGAGGGCCAGCGGGGCTTCCATCTGCTGCTCGTGACCTCGATGCTGATCTTTCTCTGTGCGCGAGCCGGCCGCGTGTTCGGGATCGACGGCCTGGTCCTCGACCGCGTCGGCCGCGGCGCCCGCCGGTGGCTCCGGCTCGTCATGTAGGCCGCGGCCTGCCGGCGCTCCTGGTCGCCGGCGCGCTGCTGGTCGCCGTCGGTGCGCGGGCTGAGGTCCGGCGGGTGTCGGTGGTGTCGCGTGTGGACGTGCTCGGCGGCCAGCCCTTCGGGGCGACCGGCCCGTACGAGAAGCTCACCGGCGTCATCGACGTCGCGCTCGATCCCCGGAACCCGGCGAACGCGCGCATCGTCGACCTCGAGCGCGCGCCGCGGGGCGCCGACGGCCTCGTGGAGGCCTCGGCCACCTTCATGCTGCTTCGGCCGAAGGACCCCTCCCGGGGCCGCGGCGTCGTGCTCGTCGACGTCAGCAACCGGGGCGGAAAGGCGGCGCTCGGCCTCTTCAATCGCGGCAGCTTTGCCGCCGATCCCACCGCGCCCGCCGACTTCGGCGACGGCCTCCTGCTGCGGCAGGGGCTGACGCTCGTCTGGGTGGGCTGGGAGTTTGACGTGCCGGCCGCGGCCGGCGCGCTGCGCCTGCGGGTCCCGATCGCCACCGAGCGCGGCCGCGTGATCACGGGGCTCGTCAGGAGCGACTGGACGGTGGATCAGGCCGTCACGACGCTCTCCCTCGGCCATCGCCACCTGCTGGCGTATCCGGTGAGCGACGCGTCGGCCCCCGACGCGGAGCTGACGGTCCGCGACGGGCGGCTTGCGCCGCGCCGGGTCGTCCCGCGCGAGCGGTGGCTATTCGGCCGGGAGGTCGACGGCCGGGTCGTCCCGGACCGCGAGCACGTCTACCTGGCCGCCGGCTTCGAGGCGGGGAAGATCTACGAGCTCGTCTACCGCGCCGCGAACCCGCCCGTGGTGGGGATCGGTCTCGCCGTGGTGCGGGACGTGGTCTCGTATGCGAAGTACGACGAGCGGAGTCTCTGCCCGGCCCGGTTCGGCATCGCCTTCGGCGTCTCGCAGACGGGAAGGTTCCTGCGTCACTTCATCTACCAGGGCTTCAACACGGACGAGCGCGGCCGGAAGGCGTTCGACGGGCTGATGATCCACGCCGCCGGCGCCGGACGCGGGAGCTTTAACCATCGCTTCGCGCAGCCGTCGCGCGACGCCCACCGCTACTCGGCGTTCTTCTATCCGACCGATCTCTTCCCGTTCACGAGCCGAGTCGAGGAGGACCCCACGGCCGGAGTCAGCGACGGCCTCGCCGCACACGAGCGGCCCGACCATCTGCCGAAGATCTTCTACACCAACAGCGGCTACGAGTACTGGGGGCGGGCGGCCTCGCTGGTCTCGACGACGCCGGACGGCCGGCATGACGTCGAGCCGCTGCCGAACGAGCGGCTGTATCACCTCGCCGGCGGCCAGCACTTCGTGGACGCCTTCCCGCCGGCGTCGGAGGCGCGCCTTCCCACCGCGCGCGCGTACCGAGGCGACCCGCTCGACTACATCCCGACCCTGCGGGCGCTGCTGGTGCGTCTCGTCGAGTGGGTCGCGGCCGGCGCCGAGCCACCCCCGAGCGCCTACCCGCGGATCGACACGGGCGGGCTCACACCGGTGGGCCAGCTCGGGTTCCCGGCGATCCCCGGTGTCAGCGTGCCCCGCGTTGCTCACGAGGCGTACCGCGCGGACTACGGCCCCCGCTGGAGTCAGGGGATCGTCACGCTCGAGCCGCCGCGGCTCGGACCAGCCTTCCCGACGCTGGTCCCCCAGGTCGATCAAGTCGGCAACGAGCTGGGAGGCCTCCGAACGGTGGAGCTCCTCGCCCCGCTGGCGACGTACGCGCCCTGGAGCCTCCGGTGGGGCTACGCGGCCGCGACCGACGAGCTGGTCGACTTCCTCGGAACCTATATCCCGTTCCCGACGCGAGAGGCGGAGCGACGGACGGCCGGCGACCCGCGCCCGAGCCTCGAGGCCCTCTACGGGGAGAAACCGCGCTACCTCGCGGCGGCCCGCGCGGCGGCGGAGGCGCTGGCCGGCCGCGGTCTCCTGCTCGACGAGGATGTGGCGCGGGTCCTCGCGAACGCCGCGCGCCAATGGGACTGGGTGACGAGAAATTGATTGTTCCATCTGACCGGGGTACGCTCTCGAGCGAGCCGGTGCCATCACCCACGGAGGCGACGGAGACCAACCCGATGAGGATAGTGTCTGTTCGAGCCGCCGTGCTGGCGGCGCTTGTCGTCGCGCTCGTCACCCCCGCCCTCGCCGGGGCGGAGACCCTGGCCGAGATCAAGCGGCGCAGCTTCTTCGAGGCCTGCGCCCATCCCGACGCGCTCCCCTACTCGAGCCAGAACAGCAACCCGCAGGGATTCCAGCTCGATCTGGCCCGCGTCGTCGCCGATGACCTCGCGGTCGGGCTCCGCGTCGACTGGATCGTGTACACGCGGTTCTCCCAGCGGACGAACTGCGACGCGCTGCTGGGCGCCATCGTCCAGGACAACGGCAAGGGCCCCCGGGGCACCCAGCTCAGCATCCCGTACGCGGGCAGCGGCTGGGTCCTGGTGCTGCCGAAGGACGCTCCGGCCGTTGCCCGCTTCGAGGACGTCCGGGGCGACAAGGGGATCGGCGTCCAGTACAGCTCGTGGGCGCACTATATCCTCGACACCCGGAAGCTCAAGACCCGGCAGTACGCGAACGACCTCGAGATCATGGACGCGCTGAGCCGCGGCGAGATCTCGGCCGCCGCCGTCGTGAACACCTACGCCGGGTGGTACGTGCACCTCCAGCCCAACGACGGCGTCAAGCTCGCCAGCGGCTACACCCCGGAGTCGGACCTTCGCTGGAACGTGGCCCTCGGCCTCCGTAACGCCGACCAGCCGCTCGTCGATGCCGTGAACGATATCCTCCGGCACCGGATGGCCGACGGGAGCATCAAGGCCATCTTCGATCGCTACGGCGTCCCGTACTACCCGCCGTTCAAGACGGAGGTTGCGACGAAGCCGGGCGCGGCCGCGACGGACGAGGGGGCGAAGTAAGGGAGCGGGTCCGTGAGGGTCGGGGTGGCCGCGGCACTCATGCTGTTGCTGACCTCGCCGCCCGTCTTCGCGGACGACAATCTTCTCTCGTCGGCCCGTGGCGCCCGGATGATCAAGCGCACGTCCGAGGACCCCCAGGCGCCCGCCGCCAACCTGATCGAGCCAGATGCGACCCGGGGATGGCGGTCCGGGGACGGCACGCTCCCCCAGGAGATCGTCTTCCAGTTGCCCGCCGCCGCCCAGTTCAACACCCTCGTATTCACGGCGGCCATGGACGCCCCCGTCGACGACTGGCCGCGCGACGTCGAGGCCTACACGGCCGATCCGTTCCCGACCATGGGCGGCTGGCGTCTCGTGGCACGGGCGGCCCTCGCGACGGCCCCGGGCGACCAGGCGGTCACGGCGCCGGCGGCCGAGGGGCGATTCGTCCGCCTCCTGATCCTCTCCACGCAGCGGGGAGGTCCCCGGACCGCACTCGGACGCTTCAAGATATTCCTTCGGTAACCGCCTTGGCGATTGACAGGGTAGGAGCCGAGGCCTAGCATCGATGTGCCTGATTATGTGCTCGACGACCCGAGCGAGGAGGTGAGATCGATGATCTGGGAAGCCCCCGAAGTCAGCGAGATCAAGATGGACGCTGAGATCAACTCGTACCAGGACGATTTCGCGGGCGTCTGACTCTCCACCACACCCGTGCCACTGGGCATCGGGTCCCCGAAGTCCCATTCACGAGAGGTGAGGTCAACGATGACTTGGCGATTGTCTGAGAGATCGACATCCTGGCTGGCGGTCCTTTTGATATTCGGCGTGCTGGTGACGCTCGGTCCAGCCGTCGCGTCCGCTCAGGCCCCCGGGGCGGGGCCGCTGATGACGCCCGATCCCAACGACTGGCCCATGTACCACCGGAGCTACAGCGGGCACCGCTACAGCCCCCTGGCCCAGATCACTCGCGACAACGTTCGACGGCTTCAGGTCGCGTGGGTCCATCAGCCCGGCCGGATCGAGCAGGGGTTCCTCGGCACCCCGATCGCCGTCGACGGGGTCGTCTACTACAGCGCCGCCTACAACCGGGTGTTCGCGCTCGACGGCGCCTCGGGCAAGGAGCTCTGGCACTACTATCCGAAGCTCGATCCCGTCGTCAGCACCCTCTTCTTCCAGCCCTACAACCGCGGCGTGGCGTTCGGCCACGGCAAGATCTTCATGGGCACCCTCGACGGGCGCGTCATTGCCCTCGACGCGCGGACCGGCAAGGAAGCCTGGACCGCCCAGCCACTCGACACCAAGAAGTGCAGCTGCAACTTCACTGGCGCGCCGCTCGTCGTGAAAGACAAAGTCATTATTGGTCAGACCTCGGGCGAGCTGCCGATCCAGGGCAAGGTGTTCGCGTTCGACGCCGCCAACGGCAAGCTGCTCTGGGCGTTCAACACGATCAAGGAGGACCCGAGGAGCTGGGGCGGCGACTCCGCCAAGTTCGGCGGCGGGGGCGGGTGGATGACCGGCTCCTACGACCCCGAGACGAACCTCGTCTTCTGGGGCACCGGCAACCCGGCGCCGGACTACGACTGGGGCGGGGCGCGTCCGGGCGACAACCTCTACACCTCGACCCTGCTCGCGCTCGACGCCGACACCGGCAAGCTGGTGTGGTACCACCAGGAGATCCCGCACGACGACTGGGACTACGACGCCACGCTCGGCGAGACGATCCTCGTCGACGCGCAGGGCAAGAGGCTCGCCGTCCACCAGAACAAGAGCGGGTTCGTGTTCGTGTACGACCGCGCGACCGGCAAGATCCAGAACGTCTGGCCGATGATCCACACGTGGAACTTCGTCAAGACCATCGACCCGCGGAGCGGCGAGCTGATCGACCGGAAGTCCCCGCGGCTCGGCCAGCCGACCTTCATCTGCCCGTGGATCGCGGGCGGCCGGAGCTGGAACTCGGGCTCCTACAGCGAGAAGAGCGGGCTCTGGTACAACGTGGGCATCGAGGCGTGCGAAGAAGTGACGGTCGAGAAGCAGACGCCGGTCACCGAGCCCTCGGCGCAGCTCTTCTTCGGCGGCGACCAGATCGCCAAGAACCCGCCGGGCGGCACGGCGTACGGTCACCTCGACGCCCGCGACCCGGCCACGGGCGCGACGAAGTGGACGGTCAACTTCAAGTACCCGCCGCTCAGCAGCGTGCTGTCGACGGCCGGCGGCGTCGTCTTCTTCGGCGACGTCGAAGGCATCATCCACGCGTACGACGACATGACGGGCGCCGAGCTGTGGAGCTTCCGGACCGGCTCCGGCATCCGGGGCGGCCCCATCAGCTACTCGGCGAACGGCCGGCAGTACGTCGCGGTGCCGAGCGGGCTCGGCTCGCTCGTCCTCGGTCTCTACCCGCACATTTGGCCGGAGTCGGCGGACTGGCCCGGTGGCGCGGCGTTGATGGTCTTCACGCTCAAGTAGCGCAGCCGACCGGTCGCAGGGGCGCGCCGGGCCCGGGCCCGGCGCGGCCCCGCCAGTCCCCACGGCGCATCCGTGCTGCGGATCCTCGCGGTCGCCGCCCGGCTGCTCGCCGGCGCCGCGGTGCCGCGGACGCTTCCCGTGCTCGGCCAGGCGATTCCGGACAAGCCCCCCCTCGACCTCAACGACCTCGCGATCGTCAAGGAAGGCGAGGAATTGTACGGGCAGACGTGTCGGTACTGCCACGGCAAGGAGGGTCAGGGCGGCCGCGGCCCGACGCTCCGGGGCCGCGGATTCGACTACCGCTACGTGTTCGACCGGATCACGAACGGCTACCCGCCGATGCCGGCGTTCAACCGGCTCTACACACCCGAGCAGGTCTGGAAGATCGTCGCCTTCGTTCAATCGATGAGGTAGAGCCCTCGCGACACCCGGTCTGGCGGCGCGGGGCGGGCACCTCGCGGCCCGCGGGAGCCCGGCGCGCACCGGCCGCACCCCCTCGCGCGGGCCCCGAGGGGAGCCTACCGGCCGGGTGAAGGGATCGGCGGGGCCGGCCTAGCCGACGAGGCCGCGCCGCACCGCCTCGACGGCCGCCTGCGTGCGGTCGGAGACCTGGAGCTTCTCCAGCACCCGCTGGACGTACTTCTTGGCCGTGCCGAGGCTCCACCGCATGCGCTCGCCGATCTCCCGGTTGGTGAGGCCGGCGGCCAGGAGCTGCAGGACCTCGGTCTCGATCCGCGTCAGCGGGTCGGCGGCGGCGCCGGGGGGCCGGCGCTCGGCGGCGTCGGTGAGCGCGTCCTTGAGCACCGCGGGGTCCAGCACGGACTCGCCCTCGCGGACGGCCTGCACGGCCGCGATGAGCTCGCGCCGCGTGATGCCCTTGAGCACGTAGCCGGCGGCCCCGCTCCTGACCGCTTCCCGGACGAACTCGGCGTTCGCGTGCATGGTCACGATCAGCACGCTCGTCTGGGGCCGCGCCGCCTTGAGGCGCTTGAGCACCGCGAGGCCGTCGTCGGCGGCGAGCTGGACGTCGAGCATGACGACATCGGGCCGGAGCTCGGCCGCGCGCCGGAGCGCCTCGTCCGCGGTGGCGGCGTCGCCGACGACCGCGATCTCCGGGACGCTCAGCATGCTCCGCAGGCCTTCGCGCACCATCGGGTGGTCGTCGACGATCAGGACCCGGATCGGACGGCTAGGCGCCATTGGCGGCCCCCGGACCGAGCGGCAGGCGCGCGCGGACTCGGGTGCCGTGCTCGGGCCCCCTCTCGATGACGCACTCGCCGCCGAGCAGCCGGGCGCGCTCCCGCATCGAGAGCAGGCCGAGCCCGCGGCCCGGCGTCTCGCCCGGGGTGCCCTGGAAGCCCACGCCCCAGTCGGTGATCGTGAGGAGGAGCGCCGCGCCTTCCTTCCGGACGTCAACGTCGACCCGCGTCGTGCGCGCATGCTTGAGGGCGTTGGCGAGCGCTTCCTGGACGATGCGGAATGCGGAGGTCTCGACGGCGGCGGGCAGGCGGGTGTCCTCGAGGTTCTCGGTGAACGTGACGGCCCAGCCCGCCTCTCGGGCGACCTCGTCGAGGCTCGCCCGGACGGCAGGCACGAGCCCGATCGGGTCCACCAGCGACGGCCGGAGCGCGGTCAGGAGTCGCCGCACCTCGACGATCGCCCGGCCCATCCGGTCGAGAGCGAGGTCGAGCTCGCGCTCGGCGCGCGCCGGGTCGCTCTTCCAGAGATCGCCGCAGGTGTCCAGGTGCTGCTTGGCGCTCACGATCAGCTGGGCGAGGCCGTCGTGGACGTCGTAGGCGACGACGCGCCGCTCCTGCTCCTGCGCGAACACGAGCTTTTCCACCGTGCGCGCGAGCGCGTCCTCCTTCTCCTTGAGCGCGCCCACGAGGTCGGCGAGCTGGCGCGCGCGAGCGACCTCACGGTCCATGAGCGCGGTCCGCTGCTGCCACGCTCGGATGAAGATGTAGGTGGCGGCGAGGACCGCCACCACCTGGGCGACGTGGACGAGGACGTCGATCGAGAAGGGCCAGCGCCCGCCGCTGAGCCCGTGGCGCGGCTCGAGGAGCCACATCTCGAGGAGCTCCTGGGAGGCGATGACCAGGAACACGATGACGAGGACGAGTTCGCGGTAGCGCCGGAACCCTCTCGCGTTCGGCTCCATTCCTGCTCCTTGGCCGGTCCCGGGGCTCCCGTCGTCAGCCAGGCGGCACCGGTCTCGGCGGAGGCGCGAGCGCGCGCGTCGTGTGAACGAGCCGCTGCATGAGCGTGCGGATCTGCTCGGCGGCGCGGGGGTCCTTGAGGCTCCCGTCGGGCTCGAAGGCGTGCGCCGCCCCGGCGATGAACACGCGTGGTCCGGGGAGCGTCAGGACGTTGAGGGTGACGAGCACCTGCCGCAGCGCGTGCTGGGCGGAGACGGTGCCGAAGCTCCCGGGCGAGGCGCCGAGGATGGCCGCGATCTTGCCGTCAAAGGCGTTCGGCGGGCGCGACACCCAGTCGATCGCGTTCTTCAGGACGCCGGGGACCGAGTTGTTGTACTCGGGCGTCGCGATGATCAGCGCGGTCGCCTCGCGCACCGCCCGCCGAAGCCCCTCGACGGCGTCCGGGAACCCTACCGCCTCGACGTCGGCACTGTAGAGCGGGATCTCAGCGAGGTCGAGCTCGCGCGCCTCGAGCCCGGCCTCGCGCGCGGCGTCGATCGCCAGCCGGAGGAGCTTCTTGTTCCAGGATTCCTTGCGGAGGCTCCCCGCGAGCGCCACTGCGTGCACGACCGGCATTGTACACTGGGGACAGATCGAACCGGTCGGCGCGCCCGACGCCCTCCAGGGTCCGGAGGCGCGCCGCGCGCCCGCGGGGAGCCGCCGGGGACGATCAACCGTCGGGAGGCAACGATGCTGATCAAGCGGCGTCCGGACATCGCGTCCTCGGAGATCACGGCACGCGGCCTGTACCTGAGTCGTCGCGCCTTCATCGCGGGCAGCGCCGCCCTCACGCTCGGACCCTCGCGGGCGACGGCCGCCGCAGAGACGCCGCCGGCCGAGCCCCTGGCGGCGAAGCCGAGCCCGACCTTTCGGGTCGACGACCCGCCGACCAAGTTCGAGAGTGTGACCACGTACAATAACTTCTACGAGTTCGGCGTCGACAAGGCCGACCCGTCGATCTACGCGGCGAGCCTCCGGCCGCGGCCGTGGACGGTCCGGGTCGAGGGGCTGTGCGCGCGGCCCAAGACCTACGACCTCGACGAGCTGCTGCGGCTCTTTCCGCTCGAGGAGCGGGTCTATCGGCTGCGCTGCGTGGAGGGCTGGTCGATGGTCATCCCGTGGATCGGGTTCCCCCTCGCGTCGCTGATCAAGCGGGTCGAGCCCACCGGCAAGGCCCGGTTCGTGGAATTCACGACGCTCTACGATCCCGCGCAGTTCCCGGGGCAGAAGAAGAACCTCATCAGCTTCTCCTCGCTCGAGTGGCCCTACGCGGAGGGCCTCCGCCTCGACGAGGCGCTGCACCCGCTGACGCTCCTGACCTTCGGCATGTACGGTCGCGTGCTGCCGAACCAGAACGGGGCGCCGGTGCGGGTCGTCGTCCCGTGGAAGTACGGCTTCAAGAGCGCCAAGTCGATCGTGCGGATCCGCTTCGTCACCGAGCGCCCGCAAACGACCTGGGAGAAGGCGGCACCCAACGAATACGGCTTCTACTCGAACGTGAACCCGACCGTCGACCACCCCCGCTGGAGCCAGGCGACCGAGCGGCGCATCGGCGACTTCCGCCGGCGTCCAACGTTGATGTTCAACGGCTATGCGGATCAGGTCGGGTCCCTCTACGCGGGCATGGACCTGCGGAAGGACTTCTGAGAGGCGATCGTGTCGCGATCAGCGCGGGTGGCGCTGAAGAGCGTGGTGTGGGCCGCCTGCCTGCTTCCGCTCCTGATGCTCCTCCTCAAGTTTTGGGCCGACGACCTCGGCGCCAACCCGATCTCGTACGCCACCAACGTGCTCGGCGATACCACGCTCCGGATCCTGCTCGCGAGCCTCACGCTCACGCCCCTCCGCCTCCTCTTCGGCATCTCCTGGCAGATGAGCCTCCGCCGTCTGCTCGGGCTGTTCGCGTTCTCCTACGCGGTCCTCCACTTCACGGTCTGGGTGGTCGTCGATCAGATCTTCAACTGGCCGGGGATGCTCGCCGACATCCGCAAGCGCCCGTACATCACGGTCGGCATGCTCGCGCTGACGCTCCTCGTCCCGCTGGCCGCGACCTCGACGACCCGGATGGTGAAGCGGCTCGGCGGGCTCAACTGGCGGCGGCTCCACCGCCTCGTCTACGTGGCCGGCGTCGCGGCGATCCTGCACTTCAGCTGGCTCGCGAAGAAGGGTCGGAACGATCCGTACCTCTACGCGACGATCCTGGCCGCGCTCCTCGGTGTCCGTGGCTGGCACCGGGTGGCGCGCGCCCTCGGCAAGCGGAGGGTGGTCGCCCTCGGCGCCCCGAGCACGCAGAAGCGCGTCGCCGGCGCCCCGTAGCCCGCTCCGGTATGGCTCGCGCGCTCGAGGGGCTCACCGTGCTGGACCTCGCGACGTTCGTGGCCGCGCCGTTCTGCGGCACGCTGCTCGGCGAATTCGGCGCCGAGGTCATCAAGGTCGAGCAGCCGGGTGTCGGCGACGACCTCCGGCGGCTCGGGCGCCCGGCGCAGCCGGGGCTCTCGTACTGGTGGCTCGCCGAGTCGCGGAACAAGAAGTCGGTGACGTGCAACCTTCGCACGGCGGAAGGGCAGTCCCTGCTGAAGCGCCTGGCGGCCGGCGCCGACATCCTCGCCGAAAACTTCCGGCCCGGCACCCTCGAGCGGTGGGACCTCGGCTGGGAGAGCCTTCAGGCCGTCAACCCGGGGCTGATCCTGGTCAGGATCTCGGCCTTCGGCCAGACCGGTCCCTACGCCGACCGACCCGGGTTCGGTCGGATCGCGGCGGCGATGAGCGGCGTCAGCTACCTGGGCGGGTTCCCCGACCGGCCTCCAGTCCCCCCGGGCACGCCGACGATTCCCGACTACCTGGCCGGCCTCATGGGGGCCTTCGGTGCGCTCGTGGCTCTCGAGCACCGACGCCGGACGGGCGCGGGCCAGGTGGTCGACGTCGGCCTCTACGAGCCGATCCTGCGGATGCTCGACGAGATGATCCCGGTCTACGCGGCCACGGGATACGTGCGCGAGCGCATCGGCTCCGGCACCGAGTATGTCGTTCCGCACAACCACTACCGCGCGGGCGACGGCGGCTGGGTCGCCATCGCCTGCACCAACGATCGGATGTTCGCGCGGCTCCTCGACGCCCTCGCGCGCCCCGAGCTCCTCGGACGCTACCGGACGATGGCCGACCGGGTTCGCCTCCGCGACGAGCTCGACACGCTGGTGGGGGGCTGGGTCGGGGGCCTGGCCGCACGGGAGGCGCTCCGGCGGCTCGAGGCGGCGGCGGTGCCGTGCTCGCTCGTGTACAGCGTGAAGGACCTGTTCGAGGATCCGCAGGTGAAGGCGCGCGAGAACATCGTCGCGGTGCCGAGCCCGCTCGGCGGACTCCTCCACATGGCGGGGATCGTCCCCAAGCTCTCGCTCACGCCGGGCGCGATCGATTCGGCGGGCCCCCGGGAGGCGGGTCAGCACAACGAAGAGGTCTACGGCGGCCGGCTCGGCCTGAGCCGGGAGGAGCTGGCAGGTCTCCGCGCGCGCGGCATCGTGTAGGCGGGCCGATCACCCCTCGGGACGGGACTCCCGCCGCCGCGCGCGCCTTTGCTAAGATGCGTCGACGACGACGGCGAGTGGGCTCGGGCTGGAGGGACACCAGATGAAGGCAAGAGCGGCGGTCCTTCACGGGGTGGGCGAGAAACTTGACGTCCGGGAGGTCGAGGTCGACGAGCCCAAGACCGGCGAGGTGTTGGTCCGCATGGCCGCCGGCGGCGTCTGCCACAGCGACCTCCACGTGATGAAGGGGCACCTCATGGCGTCCCTGCCGGCGGTCCTCGGCCACGAGGGCGCGGGGGTGATCGCGGCGGTGGGGCCGGGGGTGACGTCGGTCAAGCCAGGGGACCACGTGTTGCCGCTCTGGCGCCTGTCCTGCGGCGACTGCGAGTACTGCGCCAACGGCCGGCCGGCGCTCTGCGCCGCGGGCATGCAGATCCGGATGACCGGCCGCCTGGCCGACGGCACGAGCCGCTTCTCGCTCGACGGACGGGAGGTCAAGCACTTCGCCGGCGTGTCCACGTTCGCGGAATACTCGGTGATCCCAGAACGGGCGGTCCTGAAGATCCCGGCCGATATTCCCCTCGACAGGGCCGCGCTGCTCGGGTGCGGAGTGATCACGGGCGTCGGCGCGGTAATCAACTGCGCCCGGGTCAAGCCTGGGAGTAGCGTGGCGGTCTTCGGCGCGGGCGGCGTCGGGCTGAACGTCGTCCAGGGCGCCGCCCTCGCGGGCGCGTCGACGATCATCGCCGTCGACCTGCTCGACAACAAGCTCGACTTGGCACGGCAGTTCGGCGCCACGCATACGATCCTGGCCTCGCGGGGCGCGCCCGCGGAGCAGGTCCGCGCCCTCACGGGCGGCCGCGGTGTCGACTACGCCTTCGAGGTCGTCGGGCTCCCCGCGACGGTTCGGCAGGCCTACGACTCGCTCGCCAAGCGCGGGATGGCGGTCGTCGTCGGGGTCTCGCCGACGACGGCGGAGGTTCCGGTGCCGCTCCTCTCGATGGTCTTCGAAGAGCGGGTGCTGACCGGGTCGATGTACGGGTCCGCCGTCCCCAGGATCGACATCCCCAAGCTCATCGAGCTCTACCGCGGGGGCAAGCTGCGGCTCGACGAGCTCCTGACACGCACCTATCCCATTGAGCAGATCAACGTCGCCTACGAGGCGCTCGAACGGGGAGAGGTCGCCCGGAGCGTGGTGACGTTCAGCTGACCACGGGGGCTACTCCGCGATCTGGTCGTTCTCCTGGACGATCACCTTGAAGCACGGTGAGGGCGCGGTCTTGGACGAAACCCGGTCGGCGAGTCGGGCCCGGACGGCCTCGCAGGTGGCTTCGGTCAGGTACGGGCCGTATCGCACGGCCGGGCCGCCGTCGAGCTGCAGGTTGAAGAACCAGGCCGTCGTGATCAGGGGGACCGCCGCGAGGAGGACGCGCATCGCGGGAGAGTTCCGCGGCATCGGATCGCTTCAGCGGCTCCGGGGACGCTCCCTCTGGTCTCGTTCCGTCACCGGGCGCCGATCCTCGGCGTCACACGCGGCCGCCATTCAGGTCTTGACGCCGAGTCGCGGCAGCAGCCACCGCATCACCGCGAGGTAGCCGAGCGCGGCCGCAGGCAGCCAGAGCCACTGGAGCATGCCGTGAGTATACCGCTGGCCGGGGCCAAGGAGGGACGTCGAGCATGAGTCGAGCACTCGCGTCGATCGCCGTCGCCGCGGTCGTTCTGGGGGCGGCCCGCCTCGCGGCGCCGGCCGCCCCAGACGAGCGCGGAACACCGCTGCCGTGGCTGACCTTTCCCACGGGGTCGGGGGTCAGCGACACCCAGCCGTTTCAGTGCCCGAACGGGGCCCACGGTCTGAAGATGAAGCTCCGTGGCGCGGGGGCCGGCGGCGCCACCTACGGCTACTTCAGCCTGATGGGCGAACGGTGGATCGTCGTCCGGTATCCGAGCGACGAAATGGGCAACCCCGACCACATCTGGTTCGGGACATCGCCGGCCGGCGACCCGGCGTCCATGAACGTCAGCAGCGACGAATCCTTCGATGTGGCACGGCACGGCTCGCCGTGTTCGGGCTGGCTCACTGGCGCGCCGCCGGACGAGGGCCGGTGAGGGCGCGGGCGGGCGGGCGGCGCCGGACGCCGTGCTATGCTACGGCCGATGGCGAACGACGACCGGCGCTACTTCGACGAGATCGAGGTCGGCGAGGCGTACGAGTCGCCCGGACGGACGGTGACCGAAGCCGACATCGTGATGTTCGCGGGGCTGTCAGGGGACTACAACGTCCTCCACACCGACGCCGAGTTCATGAAGAGCTCGATCTTCGGCGAGCGCATCGCGCACGGGCTGCTCGGGCTCTCGATCCAGTCGGGACTGCTCACGCGCGGGATGCGACCGTACGCCACCATCGCCTTTCTCGGCCTCCGCTGGAAGTTCAAGGGCCCCATCAAGATCGGCGACACGATCCGCGCGCGCGCCAAGGTGACCGGCAAGAAGGAGACCTCCAAGTCCGACCGAGGCATCGTCACGCTCTCCCGCCAAGTCCTGAACCAGCGGGGCGAAGTCGTGCAGGAAGGCGAGACCGACGTCATGGTCGCTCGCCAGCCGTGACCGGGGCCACCCCCCAATACTTCGAGGACCTCGTCGTCGGTCGGGTGCACCAGACGCCGGGCCTCACGCTCACGCGGGGCCACGTGATCCAGTTCCTGGGGTTCGCCGGCGACTGGCCGGACACGGCGGAGGACGACCGACGCGTCCCCGACCTCCTGCCGCTCTGCATCTCCTCCGGCCTCGGCTTCCGGCTAAGCCCACCGCTGGCGGTGCTCGCGTTCATGGGATTCGAGTGGCAGTTTCTCCGGCCGCTCTACGTCGGCGACACGATCCGGAGCCGCTCCTCCATGGTCACCAAGCGCTCGCTGCGGGAGGGCGGCGTGATCGTCGAGGCCCGCGACATCCTCGATCAGAGCGGTGAGGTGACGCAGAGCGGGCGGCTCACACTGCTCGTCGCGAAGCGGCCGGCGGAGCGGCCGTGAACGCGCTGCCGTTCCTGCTGGCGCCGCCGCTCGGGTACGTCGGCTACGCGTGGGGCGCACACCTCCTGACCCTTGGCTGCGCCTGGCGCGGCCCGCGATCGCGGCGCCAGATCGCGCTCAGCTTCGACGACGGACCGGATCCCGAGTTCACGCCTCGCGTGCTCGGGCTCCTCGAACGGGCCGGGGTCCGCGGGACCTTCTTCCTGCTCGGTGAGCGGGCGGCCCGCGCCCCCGACGTCGTGCGCGCCCTGGCCGCGGCCGGGCACGAGGTCGGCAACCACACCTGGTCGCACCGTAACCTCTGGACGTGCGGCCCGCGGCGGACTGAGTCGGAGATCCGGCGCGCGCACGAGCTCCTGGCTGAGCTGGCCGGCCGGCCGCCGGCGCTCTTCCGGCCGCCGTGGGGGGCCGTCAACGTCGCGATGTTCGGCGTCCTCCGTCGCCTCCACGCGCGGTGCGTCTTCTGGTCGATCCAGCCCGAGGGGCTGCGCCCGGTCGGCGCGGCGACGCAGTCGGCGCGCGTCGTGAGGCGTGCCTATCCGGGCGCGATCGTGGACCTCCACGACGCCGAGGGGACGAGGGCCGCCCCCGCGCGCCTGATCGCGGCGCTGCCGCCGATGCTGGACGGGCTCCGCGAGCAGGGCTACAGCTTCGCCACGGTGGGGGAGCTGCTGGCGGACGCCTGACCGGGCTCGGCGCCGCCCGCCCGGGGGCGGCAGGTCTCCGGCGTACCCGCCGGCGCGGCGGAGAGCTGGAGCGGAGGGCCCGAGGCTCGCGGGGTGCCGCGGGGTCGGCGACAGGTTGTCTGTCTGCGGAACGTGCGCTAGGATCTCACCCGGCTGTTGGGCAGGATGTAGACGCGTCGCACCCAACCTCGAGGAGGGCCCTTCCCGTATGGCGTTTGACCCCCGCCACCAGAGCCGCGTGCTGCTGGACGGGAGCGACCGCGCCGCCGCCCGCTCCTACTTCAAGGCGATCGGCTTCACCGACGAGGATCTGTCGAAGCCCCTCGTCGGCGTCGCCCACTGCTGGATCGAGATCACCCCGTGCAACTGGAATCACCAGAAGCTCGCCGAGAAGGTCAAGGAGGGCGTCCGGGCGGCCGGGGGGACGCCGATCGAGTTCAACACGATCTCCGTCACCGACGGCATCGCCATGGGCACGCAGGGCATGAAGGCCTCGCTGGTGAGCCGTGAGCTCGTCGCCGACTCGGTGGAGGTGGTGGCCCGGGGCCATCTGCTCGACGCGGTCGTCGGGATCTCGGGCTGCGACAAGACGATCCCGGGGATGGTCATGGCGCTCGCCCGCCTGAACCTGCCGGGCCTGATGCTCTACGGGGGCTCGATCATGTACGGCGAGTACCGGGGCCGGCGGCTCACCGTCCAGGACGTGTTCGAGGCGATCGGCGCCTTCAACGCGGGCAAGATCGACGCGCGAGAGCTCCGCGAGATCGAGAACCGGGCCTGCCCGGGCGCGGGCGCCTGCGGCGGCCAGTTCACGGCGAACACGATGTCGACTGCGTTCGAGATGCTCGGGATCTCGCCGATGGGGTTCAACGGCGTCCCCGCGGCGGACCCGAAGAAGGCCGAGGTCGCCTTCGAGAGCGGTGGGCTCGTGATGGAGCTGCTCCGCAAGGGGGTCACGCCGCGATCGATCATTACGAAGCGGGCCCTGCTGAACGCGATCGCCGGGGTCATGGCCACGGGCGGCTCGACCAATGCGGTCCTCCACCTCCTGGCGGTGGCCCGGGAGGCCGGCGTCCGCCTGTCGATCGACGAGTTCGACCGGATCTCGCGGAGGACGCCGCTCCTGGCCGACATGAAGCCGTGGGGACGCTTCACCGCCCCCGAGATGCACGAGGCGGGCGGCATGGCTGTCGTCGCCAAGCGTCTGCTCGACGCCGGTCTCCTCGCGGCGGACGCGCCGACCGTGACCGGCCGCACGATCGGCGACGAAGCGCAGGCCGCGCGGGAGACACCCAGCCAGCAGGTGATCCGGCCGCTCTCGGCGCCGATCGCCCCGCACGGCGGTATCGCCATCCTCCGGGGCAACCTGGCGCCCGACGGGTGCGTGGCGAAGGTGGCCGGACACGCGGAGAAGGTCTTCCGGGGCACGGCCCGCGTCTTCGAACGTGAAGAAGACGCCTTCGCCGCCGTCAAGGCGGGGAGGATCAAGGCGGGCGACGTGATCGTCATCCGCTACGAGGGCCCCAAGGGCGGGCCCGGGATGCGGGAGATGCTCCACGTGACGGGCGCGCTCCAGGGCGCGGGACTCGGGGCCACGGTGGGTCTCATCACCGACGGCCGCTTCTCGGGCGCGAGCCACGGTTTCATGGTGGGCCACATCGCGCCCGAGGCGGCGGTGGGCGGCCCGATCGCGGCGCTGAGGAACGGCGATACGATCGTGATCGACGTGGGCAAGCGGCGGCTCGACGTCCAGCTCTCGGCCGCCGAGATCAAGAAGCGGCTGCGCGCGGCGAAGCCCCCGAAGCCGCAGTATGCCTGGGGCGCGATGGCCAAGTACGCGCGCCTCGTCTCCTCGGCCTCCGACGGCGCGGTCACTGGCTAGCGCGCCCCCCGCGACGAGCTTCGACACGCTGCTCGCCCTGCTGGTCGGCGAGGGGCTCGCGGGGAAGGTGGTGCTCGACGTCGGCACGGGCGCGGGGCGGCTGGCGCTCGAGCTCGCGCCGCGCTGCCGGCGCGTGATCGGCCTCGATCGCGATACGGGCGCCATCGAGGCGGCGCGGGCCCGCGCGGCCCAGGGGCGCCTCACCAACGTCGAGTTCGTCGTGCTCGACGCCGAGGCCGGCGAGTACGCCGCCTTCGCGCCCGACCTGGTCACCGCCCACCTCTGCGTGTCCGACGCGATCATCGAGCGGGCGGGCCGGGTCCTCGCCCCCGGCGCCGGGCTCGGCTTCGTGGCGTTCCACGCCGACCACTGGGTCGAGACCGGCCGCCGCTCGCGCTTCGCCTATGACCAGGCGCAAGTCGAGCAGGCGCTGGCCGGGAGCGGCTTCGTCGTCGAGCGCCTCGAGATCGCTCGCCACGTGCAGACGTTCGGCTCGGTCCAGGAGGGCCTGGCGGCCGCGATCGCGCTCCAGGAGAAGTGGAAGACCGACGGCCGCTGGTTCCGCTACGTTCAGTTTCTGGAAGAGGGCGGTCGCACCCTGACCCGGAGCCACCTCGTTTGCTTCGCCAGGCGGCGCTGAGCGCGGTCCTGCGCGAGCGGGCGCGGGCGCTCGGGTTCGACCGGGTCGCGATCGGCCCGGCGGGACCCCCGGCGCACGGCGCCGAGTTCGAGCGCTGGCTCGACCGCGGCTACGCCGGCACCATGGCCTACCTCGGTCGTGGCCGGGCGGCGCGGCTCGATCCCGCGACGCTGCTGCCGGGAGCGCGCTCGGTGGTCGCGGTCGCGCTGAGCTACAACGGGGCCGACGACGCCGAGGGCTGGGCGCCCGTCGCGCGCTACGCGCGGGGCCGCGACTACCATGAGGTCATGCGGCCACGACTCGAGGCGCTCGGAGCGAGCCTCCGCGAGTTCGCGGGGCCCGACGCTCGCTGGCGGGTGTCCGTGGACACGAGCGCCGTCCTCGAGCGCGACCTCGCCGCCGGCGCCGGGCTCGGCTGGGTCGGCAAGAACACGAACGTGCTCGACCAGACGCTCGGCTCCTTCTTCTTCATCGGGATCGTGCTCACGACCGTCGAGCTCGCGACGGACGCGCCCCAGGCGGACCGCTGCGGGACGTGCACCGCCTGCCTCGACGCGTGCCCGACCCAGGCCTTCGTCGCGCCCTACGTGCTCGACGCCCGCCGGTGCATCTCCTACCTCACGATCGAGCACCAGGGCCCGATCGCGCCCGAGCTCCGTCCGCGCGTGGGGGACTGGGCGTTCGGCTGCGACGTCTGCCAGACGGTGTGCCCGTGGAACCGGAAGGCGGCGCCGGCGACCGATCCCGCCCTTCGCGCCGCCGAGCCGCTCGAGCCGCTCGCGGTGTGGCTCTCTCTGGACGAGCCCGCCTTCCGCCGGCGGTTCCGGGGGTCCGCCCTCAAGCGCGCGCGACGGAGCGGCCTTCTCCGCAACGCGGCTCTCGTGCTCGGCAACCGCCGCGACCCGGCGGCGGGGCCCGCGCTCCGGCGAGCGCTGGACGATCCGGACCCCGTCGTTCGCGACGCGGCCGCGTGGGCTCTCGAGCGGACCGCCCCCGCGTGACGGCGCTCGCCCTCGCGATCGTCCTGCTCTCGTCGCCGAACGCGCTGGCCGCCGACGCGCCGCTGCCGGGCCCGTACCAGCAGGCGTTGCACGCGCTCCAGACGGACCCGGTCGCCGCCGGGCGGGCGCAGGCGGCCGTCGCCCTCGGGCAAGGGTTCACGACGGTGCCGCGACCCGGCGCGGACCCGCGGATCGTGGGGGCGCTCAGCGAGGCGGTCCGGCGGGACCCCGATCCGACGGTCCGGGCGCTGGCCGCCTACGCCCTCTGCCTCCTCGGCGATGCGCGGGGCGTGCCGCCCCTCATCGACGCGCTCCGGTCGCACACCGCGGCCGGCAAGGACGCGCAGGAGTACTTCGACGATCGGGTGCGGGTCCCCCTCTCCTACCTCTACCGGGCGCTCGGGTTCGTGGACGGCCCCGTGGCGCGGGACTTTCTCCTCTCGGTCGCCGGCGCCGGCGACCGGGAGGCGCGCGTGCTCGCGATCGGGACGCTCGGTGAGTACTGGACGAAAGACGCCGCCATCGACGCGCGCCTCGAGGCGCTCCTGCCAGAGCGGGACCCCGCCATCAAGGCGGCCGTCACCTGGGCGCTCGACGAGCGACGGCGGAACCGCACCGCCGCGCCCCGGTAGGCGGCAGCGCGCCGCGGCGGCGTGCTACAATGAGCGCGCCATGGCGATCCTGAAGGTGGCGCGGCTCGGCCATCCGGTGCTCCGGCAGGTCGCAGAGCCGGTCCCCGTCGACGCCATCCGCTCGTCCGAGACCCAGCGCCTCATCGACGACATGATCGAGACGATGCGGGAGTACAGCGGCGCTGGCTTGGCCGCGACCCAGGTGCACAGGCTCGCGCAGATCGCCGTGATCGAGGTGCTGAAGGATCCGCGCGATCCGGAGGCGCCCGAGATTCCGCTCACGGTGCTGATCAACCCCATCGTCACTCCGCTCACCGAGCAGACGGAGGACGGCTGGGAGGGTTGCCTCTCCATTCCCGACATGCGCGGCATCGTGCCGCGCTGGACCGCGGTCCGGCTCGAGGCCCGCGACCGCGAGGGGCAGCCGATCGACCTCAAGGCCGCCGACTTTTTCGCGCGGGTGATCCAGCACGAGAGCGATCACCTCAACGGACTCGTCTACGTCGATCGAATGCGCGACCTCCGGACCCTCACCCATCTCGCCGAGTGGAACAGGTACTGGCTCGGCGCGACCGAGCAGAACGACTAGGGGGCGCGGGTGGCCGAGGGCGGCCGGGTGGTGGCGGCCGTGCAGGACCTCTTCTTCGTGGCGCGGATCCGCGAGACCGCCCGGCAGGCGGGGGTGCCGCTCGACTTCGCGCGCACCCCGGAGGCACTGAGCGCCGCGCTCGCCGCGGGCGGGGTCTCGCTCGTCCTGGTCGACCTCACCACCGCGGGCTGGGATTACGAGGCCCTGTTCGGCGCCGTCGCCGGCGTGGCGCCCCGGCCGACCGTGCTCGCCTTCACGACCCACGCGCTGGCCAGCCGGACGAAGCCGCTCCACGCCCGCTGCGACCGGGTCGTGACCAAGGAGACCTTGACGGCGGAGCTCGGCCTGATCCTCCGCGGCGCGCTCCGATGACGGCCGCTGCCGAGTTCGTCGCGCAGCTCGACGCGGAGAACCGGGCGCTCCTCGAGCGGCTCCGGCCCGACGAGACGCTCCGGCCCGAGGCCGAGGGCGAGCTCACGGTCGTCAACCTGCTCACGATCGCGCTCAAGAACGAGATCGAGGCGACCGAGATCGCGGCCCGCTGGCTCGTCGCGACGGACGAGGTGGACGTGAAGCTCGCGCTCGCCCGGCAGGTAGGGGACGAGGCCAAGCACTACCGGATGATCGCCGAGCGGTTGCGCGAGCTCGGCGTCGATTCGAAGAGCGTGAATCCGCTCGCGAAGGGCTGGGGGCCGCTCTTCCAGTTTCTCGACACGCTGTCCACCACGGTCGAGCGCGTGGCGGCGGGCCAGTTCACGCGCGAGGCCATCGCGGTCGTGAAGAATCGGCAGTTCATCGACTTCTGCGACCGGGCGGGGGACCCGGGGACGGCGTCCCTCTACCGGGACGTGATCGAACCGGACGAGCGCTATCACCACGAGCTTGGCCGGACGCTCCTTCTGCGGCTGGCCACCACGACGCCGGCGCAGGACGCCGCCCGCCGAGCAGCCCGGCGCACGCTCGAGCTGGCGGAGGAGCTGCAGACCGCGGCCTTCCGGACGGCCGGCATCCACCACGCTCCCGGCTGTTGATGGAGGCGTCCCTCCGGGCGTTCGCCTGCGCGCTCGGGACGCCCGAGGCCGGCCTCGACCTCGCCCGCGCGGCACTCCTCATCGCCGAGGTCGAGCACCCCGGCCTCCCGGTCGACGACTATCTCCGGGCCCTCGACCTCCTCGCGGCGCGGTCGGGCGCCCGGCGATCCGACGACCCCCTCCACCGCCTGCATCGCCTCCGCGAGTTCCTGTTCGAGGAGGAGGGGTTCCGCGGCAACGTCGAGGCGTACTACGATCCGGGCAACAGCTGCCTCAACGACGTCCTCGACCGCCGGCTCGGCATTCCGATCACGCTCTCGGTGGTCCTCATGGAGGTCGGCCGACGGGTCGGCCTGGACATCGCGGGCATCGGCCTGCCCGGGCACTTCGTCGTGAGCGCGCGGGTCGGGCCGGCGGCGGTGCTGCTCGATCCGTTCAGCGGCGGTGCCTTGCTGACGCCCGAGAGCTGCGCCAAGCTGGTGAGTCGGGCCCTCGGCCGACGCGTCGCGCTCACGCCGGCCCTCCTCGCGCCGGCCACCAAACGGGAGATCCTCGTCCGCATGCTCAACAACCTGAAGGCGATCTACTGGCAGCGGGAGGACTGGCCGAAGACGCTCGCGATCACCGACCGGCTCCTGGCCGCCGACCCGACGCTCGTGGCGGTCGTCCGCGACCGCGGCACCGCGCTCGCCCGGCTCGGCGACTACCGGCGCGGGCTCGCCGACTGGGAGCGCTACCTCACCGAGCGGCCAGAGGCGCCCGACGCGGAGGCGCTCCGGGGCGAACTCCGGCGGACACGCATGCTCCTCGCGTCGCTCAACTGACCGAACCCGCCGGGCGGCCGTGACCACGGCGGACGTCCTCGTGATCGGCGGCGGCGTGATCGGCGCGTCGGTCGCCTCCCACCTCCTCGAAGCTGACCGGCGGCTCCACGTCGTCCTCCTGGAGCGCGAGGCCCAGGTGGGGATGGGCGCCACGTCGAAGGCGACCGGCGGGGTGCGCCATCAATTCTCGACCGAGGCCAATATCCGGCTGACACTCCTGTCGTATCCCTACTTCGCCCACGCCCGCGAGCGGCTCGGCCGCTCGGTGGACTTCAGCGCGCACGGGTACCTCTTCGTGACGGGGAGCCCCGAGGTGCTGGCCGCCTCGGCCCGGAGCGTCGAGCGGCAGCGTTCGCTCGGGGTGCGGAGCCGGCTGCTCGCGCCCGCCGAGATCGCGCCGCTCCTGCCGGCGCTCGTGACGGACGACCTCGTCGGCGGGAGCTTCTGCCCGGACGACGGCTCCGCGGACCCTCACGGGCTACTGCAGGCGTTTCTCGGGATCGCGCGTGACCGCGGCCTCGACGTGCGGACGGCGGAGCCGGTCGTCGGCGTGGAGCGGGTGGCCGAGCGCGTGGTCGGCGTCCGCTCGGCCCGCGACGCCTATAGCGCGCCGGTCGTCGTCAACTGCGCCGGGCCCCACGCGGACACCGTCGGCGCGCTCGCGGGCGTCGAGATCCCGTCGAAGCCGTTCCGACGGCAGGTGCTGGTCACCGCGCCGCTCCCCGACTTCCCGCCGATGTTTCCGCTGATCGTCGACCTCGACACGGGCTGGTACGTCCACCGCCAGGGCGCGGCGGCCGTGCTGATGGGCGGCACCGACAAAGACCGCGCGCCCGGGCACGACACGACGATCGACTGGGACGCCTTCGAGCTTGTCTTCCAGGCCGCGGCGCGGCGGGTGCCGCCGCTCGCCGAGGCCCCGGTGGTCCGCGCCTATGCCGGTGTCCGAGACCTGACGCCCGACTACCACGGAATCCTCGGCGAGGCGCCGGGCGCGCCTGGCTTCTACGTCGCCTGCGGCTTCTCCGGCCACGGCTTCATGCACGCGCCGGCGATCGGCCTCCTGATGGCCGAGCTGATCCTCGACGGGCGCGCGCGGAGCATGGACATCGCCGCGCTCTCGCTGGCGCGCTTTGCCGCGGGCCCTGTCGCGCGCGAAGCGACCATGTTCTGAGGCGCTGGTCGGCGGGGCCCGGCGTGCCTAGGCCGTCCGTGACCGGAGGCGCTCGACCACCCGGGCGTCGGCGGCGGGGAACTCGTAGTCCGCGAGCTGCTCGGGCGCGACCCAGGCGAGGGCCTGGGACTCGAGCGGTTCCGCTTGCCCGGCGACGAGCCGGCAGCGGAAGAAGTGGATGACGACGGTCGTCTCCGGGTACTCCCAGCGCACGGTCTCGACCTTCTCGCCGACCGCGAAGGAGCCGCCCAGCTCCTCGCCGAGCTCGCGGCGGAGGCAGGCCTCGAGGGTCTCGCCCGCGTGGCGCTTGCCGCCGGGGAACTCCCAGACC
>Ga0137415_10001410_pt1 | contig 23774 bp, 17 predicted proteins | sample CZODoug3_1_1_16f_FD_183082 | JGI IMG/M metagenome (GOLD analysis project Ga0137415, IMG submission 183082) | Vadose zone soil fungal communities from Angelo Coast Range Reserve, California, USA - CZODoug3_1_1_16fungal (Hybrid Assembly) | ecosystem: Environmental > Terrestrial > Soil > Vadose...
CTTGGATCTAACGGTGTCCGTGTGAATGCGATTGGCCCCGGCGTTGTAGATACGCCGCTAACTGCACCCATCGCAGCTAACAAAGAATGGTATGACGCCTACGCGAAGAAGAGCGCCCTGGGCCGCTGGGCCAAGCCACATGAGATGGCCGGCGCCGTCGTTTATCTAGCATCGGATGCGGGCTCGTTCGTCACCGGAACGCTCACCATCGTTGACGGTGGATGGACTGCGGTTGACGGACGGTTTACGCCACCACTTTAATTCTCACGCGGTTGCACGTAGCCTATTTCGCGCTGGATGGATCGCACGCAATTCTGCAACTTGCTGACGATGTGCGGTATCTTCTGTTTTGTAATGCGGAAGGGCGGTCCGGAGATGCTGATCGCGCCAATGGGGACACCCTCTGGCGCGAGAATGGCTGCACCCAGGCAGCGAACGCCCTCTTCGCGTTCGCCATCATCGATGCCATATCCTCTGCGCCCAGTGCGCTCGATTTCCTTCAACAAGGCTTCCTGAGTATTGACCGTCTTCTCCGTGAATCTCTTCAAGGTCATTGTCTTCAGGCGCTCCCTTACCTGATCCAGCGGATACGACGCCAGAATCGCCCTGCCCGCAGCCGTGCAATAAATAGGGCTCGTGGAGCCTATGCGGGAGATCATCCTGATACTGCGGCTAGGTTCAATCTTCGCAAGGTAAACGATCTGATCTTTATCCACGACGCACAGATGAGCTGTTTCCTCGACTTCGTCGACCAGACGGCGCAGGTGCGGCTCCGCTGCCTCGCGTAGATCGAACTGCTCCAGCGCGCGAGTGCCGTATTCGAGCAGCCGTAACCCAAGCCGGAATTTTCCACGGTTCGTCCTCTCGATCATGCGGTGGCGCTCCAGCACCATCAGGAATCGATGCGCCGTGCTTTTATGCAGACGCAAGGACAAGGCTACTTCCGCGAGGCTCTGCGGCACCTCGCAACTGGCAAGGTGATCCAGCACCGCAAAGGCACGATCCAGTGCCTGCACTTTGTATCCGCTTACAGAGTGATCTTCGATAGCGTTAGCAATTTTTATCATTATCTTGTTTTCAATCTTACAGATAGACGCGAGCCAAAGTGTATCGCATCAGAAGCTTTTGTTGGCAAGCTACTTTCCGGCCGGTTGACTGCTTTAAGACAGAACTAGCCCATGAAAAAGTAGCAGCCACAAGCACATAACCTGTGTTGATTCCGGCAGGAGCATCATACCGTAATATGGTATTCAATTTCAAAAAAGTTGACGGGGACAATGGCCATAGCAGACACTCTCTCTACGCTGCAAGCAGGATCAACCCTGATATCGAAGGCTCGACCGCGTCAGGGCATCTGCTCAGCATATTTGGGATAAGTTCGGAGGATGAAGTCTATGAAGAATCAAAGCCGGCGCAGCTTATTAAAAGGAGCTGCCGTCGCAGCCAGCGGAGTGGCACTGAGCACTCTTCCAGCCGAAGCCAAGAAGTCGCAGACACCGGAACGAAAGGCCTATGGCCAGCAAAGCAACTCCGGTAAGCCACCTCTCTTCAACGGTGCTGTTTCGTATGGAAACCTGCTTTTTATCGCAGGCATCGGAGCGCACTTTGAAGGCGACATCAAGGCGCATACAGCGCATGTGCTCGATGAACTACAGAAGCACCTTGAAAGCGCTGGCTCGTCGATGAGTAAAGTGCTCAAGGTGAATGTCTACCTGAATGACATTAAGGACTGGGCAGCGATGAACGAGGTGTATGCCGGCAAGTTTGGCGATGTTCCTCCTGTTCGTACTACGGTAGCCCCGGCTGGCGGCATCCCCGGAAACTCACTGGTAGAAATCGACTGTATCGCTTTTATCTAACTTGGACTGAAGGATTGGCATGGACATACTACGTAAAGCTTCGAAGTTGAGCAGACGCAACTTCCTGCAACATTCGGCACTTGCTGGAGCCGCAGGCGCAGCAAGTACCTTACTCCCCGCAACAGCGCACGCTAAGACAACAGCATCCACGCCATCCGGCCCTAACCTCTATGAGGCGATTGGCGTCCGCCCCCTCATCAACTGCAAAGGTACTTTCACTATCATCAGCGGCTCTCTCTCTCTACCTGAAGTTAAAGTAGCGATGGAGGCCGCTTCTCACCATTACGTCAATCTCGATGAATTGATGGCAGGCGTGGGAGCGAAACTGGCTGACCTCACACAAGCTGAATGGGGTATCGTCACCGGCGGCTGTGCGGCTGCGATTGCGTCGGCAACGGCTGCCTGTATCGCAGGTGCCGACCCAGAAAAATCGCAGAAGCTACCCTACATTGCAAACCTTAAGAATCAAGTCATCATCCCCAAGCATTCCCGCAATCCTTATGATGTTGCCACCCGTTTGCTAGGTGTCGAAGTGGTTGAGGTAGAAACGCCGGAAGAGTTGGAAGCGAGCATGGGGCCCAAGACCGCCATGATCTACATCCTCTCCTCTCCGGAAGCAGCGTCCGGCCCACTGAGCATTGCCAACATCTGCGCCGCTGCGAACAAAAAGCAGATTCCTATCTTTGTAGATGCCGCCGCCGAGAACCTGACGATTCCCAATATCCATCTCAAAGCTGGCGCAACATTGGTGGGTTATAGCGGAGGCAAGTGCCTGCGCGGCCCTCAGTGCGCTGGGCTGTTGCTCGGCAAAAAAGACCTGGCGCAATCTGCATGGTTCCAGGCAGCGCCACACCACAACGTCGGACGCTCCATGAAGGTTGGCAAAGAAGAGATCATGGGCATGCTGACTGCAGTTGAGATGTGGACCAAACGCGATCACCAGGCTGAGTGGAATACCTGGGTGAGCTGGCTCAACTACATTGAAGCAAAGGTGAAACCACTTCCTTCGGTGACAACCGAGTATCGCCAACCAGAGGATCTGTCGAATCACGCGCCTGAACTCATCATCAAGTGGGACGCGAATGCGCTGAAGATCACCGGCACCGAACTGGCCCAGACACTCGACGCAGGCACGCCTCGTATCCAATTCGGCAGTGCAAGTGGAACACGGCCAGATAAGATGGCGAGCGCCATCTCGATCATGCCGTACATGATGATGCCCGAAGACTACAAGGTTGTAGCCGATGCCATCTACGCTGCGCTTAGCCATCCTCCAGCGTTTTCAGATCCGGTGATCCCTCAAGGCGCACCCGCCAATGTTGCTGGCATCTGGAATGTGGAAGTGAAATATCTGCGCGGTGTGGGCACGCAGCGCTTTCTGCTGCAGCAGGAAGAGAATGCCGTAAAGGGCGCACATCAAGGCGAGATATACAGCGGGAACCTGACTGGCGTAGTGCATGCGAATGCAATCAGCTTTCACAGCGCGCTGCCTGTGGGAGGAAACGAGATTCACTACAGCTTCTCCGGCACGGTCAATGGAAACTCCATGAGCGGCAAAGTCGCATTAGGCGAGTATGGTCATGCGGAATGGTCGGCAGTGAAAGAAACAGCATAAGCAACAGCCTTCCAGCGGCAAACCTCTTCCACATGGAGATTTGCTGGAAGTCCAACGAGGTCAATCCGTTCTGCAATTGTGAAGGACCTGATTACAGAACGGGCCCAATTACGCGACATAAATTTCAGTAATAGTTCTTGACAATAAAGGAGTAGAAGATGATATTTCATTAACATTCAAACGTTTGAATACGTAAGACAATTTCGGCCCTTTGCCGTGTCTTGATGCAGTTCGTTGTGCTTTTGAGTAGTTCGTTTTGATGGTCATCATTCACTAAGAAAAGAGAACCAGCATGAACTGTTTTATTCGGAAGACCTTCCTCACTGCGTGTACCATGTTTGCTGCTACAACTTGCCTTCACGCTGCGATCACGGGCGTGATCTCTGGCATCGTTTCCGACCCTAGCGGTGCCGTCATACCGGGCGTCACAGTCACGGCTACGAATCAACAGACCGGCGTTGTAGCCACTGCTACTACTGACGATAAGGGCTTCTACAGCTTCCCCGCATTAGCCGTGGGTATATATACGGTGAATGTTCGGCAACAAGCCTTCAAGGACTTCTCGGTGCAAAACATCCGCATCGATGCCAACTCTTCTGTCCGCACAGATATCCAGTTAACGCTTGGCGCAGCTACTGAAACGGAACAGGTAAATGCAGACGCGCTGCAGGTAGAAACGCAGAGCACGCAGTTGGGTCAGGTAATCGATAGCTCGAAGATGACCTCAGTCCCGCTGAATGGGCGATCCTTTACCGATCTGCTTCAATTGCAGCCGGGTGTTTCTCCCTACAAAGCTACGTCCGAAGGCGGATCGCTTCCTGTATCCGGCGATCTTAATACCGGCAATCAGTCAGTGAACGGAGGCCGTGAAGCATCGAATGCTTTCATGATCAACGGCGCAGACTCGAACGAAGGAGTGAACAATGGCGCATCGATTGTGCCCAACCTCGACTCCATTGCCGAGTTTCGTATCATCACGAATAACTTCGACGCCGAGTATGGAAATTTCAGTGGTGGCCAGGTCAACGTAGTCACAAAATCCGGCACCAACCACTTTCACGGAGACGTGTTCAATTTCCTCCGCAATACCGATCTCGATGCAAAGAATTATTTTGCGCCAGATCGAGGAGTTTTCATTCAGAACATTTTTGGCGGGGTAATCGGCGGCCCTATCAAACGGGACAAGATGTTCTTCTTCGGAGACTTCCAGGGGACCAAGCAAATTCAAGGCGCGACTCAGAATTATCCGGTGCCTTCGACTGCAGACCGGGCCGGCGACTTGAGCGACATGGGTTCAGCCCTGAGTGGCACGGTGCAAGGCAATGGTTGGGCAAGTGTTCTTACCAAGAGGCTCGGCTATACCGTCACTCCCGGCGAATCCTATTCGAACGTCTTCCCCAATGCGCAAATTCCAATACGAGCATGGGACACGCCGGCAGCGCATTTACTGCAATACATTCCACAGCAAAACAATGGCGCATTCTTCTCCACGGCCGCATTCTCACAGAGACTTTCAGACTACAAGGGCAGCGCGCGGTTCGACTCCACCAGCCGCTTCGGCAATCTCTTTGGCTACTACTTCATTGATAAATTCACTCTCGATAATCCTTACGGTGGAGGGAATACACCGGGCTTCGCCGCCACCAACCAGGGCAAGGCACAGATGGTAAACCTGGGCTTGACCACTACATTCAAAAACAACTCGGTCAATGATTTTCGTTTCGCCTATCTTCGCGATGTAAATCTGCAGAACGTTCCGACTGGAAGCGTAGGCACATCGCTCTCGTCGCTGGGCTTTGTTTCTCCGTGGGGAACAACCGGAGGTATCGGCGCTATCAACGCACAGTACGAGGGTGTGCCGAATATCAGCTTGAACAACTTTACCTTCGGCGTTCCAGCCGATACCCTGCGCCAATACAACAATACTTTCCAATGGATCGACAACTATACCAAGATCCTCGGATCGCACACGCTGCAGTTCGGCGCCAGCTATCATTACGATCAGATCAACGAGCGGAATTACTACGGCGAGAATGGCTCCTTTGGATTCAACGGGCAAGAAACCGGCAGCGACTTTGCCGATTTTCTTCTGGGAGCTCCTAACAGCTTCATTCAAGCCAGCATGCAGATTCTTGATTCGCGCAGTCACTACGTCGGCGCATACGGACAGGACAGTTGGCGCGCGACTTCCAACCTGACACTGAATGCCGGTTTGCGGTATGAGATCAGCACTCCGTGGTATGACACACAGAACAAAATCGAGGCGATCATTCCCGGTGTGCAATCCGTGCTGTTCCCCGGCGCTCCAAAAGGTTACCTGGTACCGGGTGATCCGGGTGTACCGAGAACACTGGCGCCCATCCGTTGGAATAACTTTGCTCCACGATTTGGATTCGCCTTTACGCCAACGGGAGAGGGCTGGTTTTCTCACATTACAGGAGGCCCAGGCAAGAGCAGCATCCGTGGTGGCTTCGGCATCTTCTATACAAATATCCAGGATGCAACTGGCTTCGTAGAAGTCGGCGACGCACCCTACGGCCTCTTCTATTCAGCCCCTGTTCCCTCGCAGTTCTCTACGCCTTTCATTGACAGAGCAACGGGGAATAACCAAGGACAGCGTTTTCCATTTCAATTCCCTTCTACAAATGTCTCTGCCAAAAATCCCAATACTACCTTCGACTGGGCATCCGTCGAACCTATCGCCGGATCGTTGGTCTTCGACACTCACAACGTCCTTCCCTATGTGGAGAGTTTCTATCTAAGCGTGCAGAGGGAGCTTTCTTCGCGGACGGTTCTCAGCCTCAATTACGTGGGCAACGTAGGCCGGAAGCTGCTCACGCAAGAAGAATCGAATCCCGGGGATCCTGCGCTTTGTCTCGCGCTGAGCAATCCCGCGGCACTCGCTCCTGACCAGAGCACATGCGGTCCGGGCCTGGAGACAAACGTCTACACACTCGCCGATGGCTCAGTCGTAGAGGGCACACGAAAGACCCTTGGCATCAACTTCGCAAACAATCCGTACATGAGAACATCTGCCAACTCGAGCTATAACTCTTTCCAGGGAACACTTCAACATACTGACAAGTATGCTGACTTCCTCATTGGTTATACATTTGGAAGGTCGTTCGACAACTCATCGTCACAGCAGGATCTGACGAACGTCATCAATCCAGCACTCAGCCGCGGCTTGTCCAACTTCGACGTCACACACAACTTTGTTGCCAGCTATACTGTGCCGCTGCCATTCGACGGATATCTTCCGAAAAAAGGATTGGTATATAAGCTCATCGGCGGCTGGCAGGTTTCAGGTATCACAACGTTTGCTACTGGACTTCCAATAACTTTGTCAGAAAACGACGATAACTCCCTCACGGGGACCAATGCGGACTTGCCGAACTACAATCCCAAAGCGGGCAAGCTCATTTTGAACAAAAATCCGCGATTGGGATTGCCTTATTTCAATCCCGATCTATTCTCAACAGAAGCGCTTGGCACCTTTGGAAATTCGCAACGCCGCTTTTTCCATGGCCCTGGCTTGAACAACACCGATATGGCGCTTCTTAAAACGTTTGGCTTCACCGAAGCTACGAAACTGGAATTCCGCGCAGAAGCCTTTAACGTCTTCAACCACGCACAGTTCACCACGCCTTCCGGCAACGTCAATAATCCCGGGGTAGGTGGAATAGGCTATGTCAATGGCGCTGCCGATCCTCGTATTATGCAGATCGCCTTGAAACTTCTGTTCTAGCTTCACAAGTAAATGGGGTTCGGCAGACAATGAATGCTAAACCCCGGTACATATTCAAGAATGATGAGTTGCCGTAAATCGATCTTCGCCATTTGCAGTGCTGGACTGCTGGTTGTTCCCTTGGTTTTGTCGTACTCAGCCTCTGGTCAACAGCAAGCAGCGTCGAATGGCGCAGCCATCTTCGCCGCAAATTGCGCTGCATGCCACGGCAGTGACGGCAGAGGCGGGGAACGCGCTCCCAGCATCGCTACACGACGCGAAGTCGTTTCACGCTCGGATGCTGATTTGATCCGAGCCGTTCAAAACGGCATTGCCGGCGTCGGCATGCCGGCTTTCGGGTATCTGGGCGAAGACAAGGTGAAAACAGTTGTCAATTACCTGCGCACCCTGCAAGGGTTCGGCGCTCACGAGAAAGTTCCTGGCAATCCGCATTTAGGAGAAGCGCTGTTTTTCAGCAAGGCAGGTTGCGTCAACTGCCACATGATGAAAGGCAAAGGCGGGTTTTTAGCTGGGGATCTCACTCAATATGGACTTGGGCGTTCCGTGGAAGACGTTCGCACAGCAATTATCGACCCGGATCGATCTGTTGAACGCAGAGGGCAATCCGTAACGGTAGTACGCATGGATGATCAACGGCTAAAAGGTCTGATTCGTGCCGAAGATAACTTTTCGCTCGTACTCCAGACGGAAGATGGTGCATATCACACGATTACAAGAGAGCAAATCGTGCGCATTGAGCAAAGCGGTCATTCGCTCATGCCGCAGGATTATGAAAATAGATTAAGCAGCAAAGAAATCGATGATCTTGTAAGTTATTTGCTGCAAGCACGCGGAGCAGAAAAACCCAATGATAAGGCGGGCGATGAGGATTAAGGTGATACGCACATTCCATACAGCTTCGAGAAACAGAGATGCTTCTGCGAAGCCCACACACTGGCTGGTCCTTATTGTTTTTCTCTTTGCTTTGCATCTGAGCTCGTTGGCTGCTCCACCTTCTCCTCGCCGCGAGTTTCGACTCGCAGCAAATACACCTGCCTTCTGGAAACTGATCGATCACAATACGAAGCTCGAAACTGTGGGAACCGGCTTTGAATTTACCGAGGGACCGGTCTGGGATAAATCCGGCTTCATCTGGGTCAGCGATGAGGTGCTGAACAAAATCTATCGCCTCTATCCCGATGGCCGCCGTGAAGAAGTTATTTCGCTAGGCGATCCTGATGGGAATACCTATGATCGCGAACATCGCTTGATCGATTGCGCGAGCGTGCTGCGGGCAATTATCCGTTTATCTAAGAACGGCGAAAGCTATTCCATACTTGCTGATCGCTATCAAGGCAAGCATTTCAACAGCCCGAACGATGTCGTGCTTGGGCCTGACGGAGCGTTCTACTTCACAGACCCCACACTGGATCTTCCCAAAGGCACGGCACAGGAGATTCCCTTTCAAGGCGTTTACCGGCTCGATAAAAGTGGCAATGTGACATTGCTTACGAAAGACCTGACTCAGCCAAACGGTTTGGCCTTCTCACCTGACGGAAAGTATCTATATATAGACGACTCCGAAAAGAAGAACATCCGCGTCTATCAGTTTCATCCCGATGGAACCATATCGAATGGCCGCATCTTCGGCAGCGAAGCTGTGGAAGGTGACGGTGGGGTCCCCGACGGCATTCGCGTCGACAAAAAAGGAAATCTATTTGTAGTTGGCCCCAAGGGAATTTGGATTTGGAGTCCTGCTGGAGTACACCTCGGCACCATTGAGCTACCGGAACAGCCTGCCAATTTAAGCTGGGGCGGTAGAGACAATGCAGATCTCTACATTACGGCCACTAAATCTGTATACAAAATTTCCACTTTGACGCGCGGGTATGTCCCGTATGAATAAAACGGTCTGCCGTCATTTTTCAATTGCAATGTTTGGTCTCGCACTCAGTGCACCGGCACAGACCAAAACGTGCAATGTGCAGGCTATCCAATATAAAGGATGGAATGCGCAGCAAATCTCTAATGCTTGGGTAAAGCTAACTCTGGTACCCCAACTTGGCGGACGCCTGATGCAGGTAGTGTTTGACGGCCACTCATACTTGTTCGTCAACCCACAGTTCGAAGGCAAATATATCTCTCCTGAAGAAGCCGCGGGAAAATGGATCAACTACGGCGGCGATAAAATATGGCCGATGCCGGAGGGTGACAAAGACGAGCAGCACTGGATGCTCGAATCCAGCACTCTTGACGATGCGCCCTATGCCTTCAAAGTGATTGAGCAGAGTGCACATTGCACAGTCGAACTGGCCGGGCCTACCGATGAAAAGACTGGGATTCAGTACACACGCCAGATCAGCATAGATGCAGACTCTCCCGCGATTCATTTCCACGCCATTATGCGCAACGCCACTGCGCACACACTGCGGTGGTCGATGCAATCGGTCTCGCAATATGACTTGTCCAGCGCCAAACATACCGGCGAACATAACCGCGATTTCTGGGCATATACACCAGTCCGTTCTGATCCGGCATATCTTGAAGGCTTTCATGTACGCTCAGGGCTCGCGGATGATCCTTCCTTCAGCATTGAAAATGACCTATTCCGTCTCCACTGGATGTATCTGCAGAATGAGGTTTGGATCGATTCGCCTGGCGGCTGGCTGGCAGTTGCAGACGGCGAAAGCGGCTTTGGCATGATCGAGCGCTTCGACTTCGATCCTGTAGCAACCTATCCAGGCAAGGCAAGCGTCATCTTTTACAAGAATGGTCCTTCGATTCAATTCAACGATGCAGGTCAACCAACTCTGTCAGCACACAAATCTCTGGAAACACCTTATTACATGGAGGCTGAAATCAACAGTCCTCTAGTAACTCTTAAAGCCGGCGCAGCTTACGCGATGGACACTACGTGGTTCCCTGTACGCACGAGCGCTGCAATCCAGCAGGTAACAGAAGCGGGAATTGTTATTCGCAGGCTGCACGCAGTTATCGACAAAAGCGAATTGAAACTGACCGGATCGTTCAGCGTCGTTGTTCCGGGTCAATTGCAATTACGTGTCTTTAATGCGAATGGCCGGGACGTCAAACACATTTCTCTGGATACAGTAATTCCGTCGCAACCAGTGACCTTGAATCGTACCGTACCCGTTGACTTCCTCGTTTCCCGTGTTTCTCTACACCTGCTTGATGAAAATGGGAAAGACTGGGGACTTCTTGATGAGTTCACAACAAAGCACTCTGGCGGAGAGCAATAGCTATGAACTTCACCGGAACATTGCTAGCCGCATGCTTGAGCCTGGCTCCCGCAATGACATATGCGCAGACCAGTGCTTCCATCAATGTAAAAATCAGCGACTTAGAAGTAAAAGGAATTACCGACAACTGGCTTTCCTATAACGGCGACTACACCGGCAGACGCTATACAAGCCTTACGCAGATCACTCCTGAAAACGTCAACCAGATGCGTGCGCAGTGGGTATTTCATAGCCGCAATGCTGGCATTCTGGAAGTAACGCCGGTAGTCGTTTCTGGCATCATGTTTGTTACGGGATCGAATGACGCCTATGCCATCGATGCGCGTACCGGCCAAGTACTTTGGCATCATGCACGTCAAATCACGCAAGGCCTCATTGACGATGCCTCGGGACATATCAATCGCGGCGTAGCTATCCTGGGCACACGCATTTATATGGAGACGGATAATGCACACCTGCTTTGCCTAGATGCGCGCTCAGGCAATCAGCTATGGGATGTAGCCTACGCACCTGGGAATAAGAATTATGGAGCAACCAGCGCGCCTTTGGTGGTTAAAGATAAAGTACTCGTCGGGACTTCCGGCGGCGATGATGGCGTGCGCGGTTTCGTCGCCGCGTTTGATGCCGTCACCGGAAAAGAGGCTTGGCGTTTCTGGACGATTCCAGCTCCTGGCGAGAAGGGCTCATCAAGTTGGCCAGGAGATCTGTACTTGCACGGTGGCGGCACTACATGGATGCCCGGCACTTACGATCCTGAACTCAATACGATTTACTGGGGAACCAGCAATCCATCACCAGACTTTGAAGGAACCGTGCGCCCTGGCGACGATCTCTATACAGATTGCGTACTAGCTCTCGATCCAGATACTGGCAAGCTGAAGTGGTACTTTCAATTCACTCCACACGACCTGTTTGACTATGACGCAACGGAGACGCCCGTCCTCGTCGACTTGACGTATCGAGGTTCGCTACGCAAGCTGCTCCTCGAAGCCAACCGCAATGGTTTCGTTTATATTCTGGATCGCACGAATGGAAAGTTTCTTTCGGCCAAACAATTTTCCCTCAAGCAAAATTGGGCAAAGGCTATAGACGAGAATGGCAGGCCTATTCGCACCGATCTGATTCCGAATGTCGAAGGTGCGCGTATCTGCCCTGGGTTTGCCGGAGCTACGAATTGGTTCTCTCCTTCATACAGCGAGGCCACGCACCTTTTCTATTTCCTCACGCTTGAAGATTGCAGCGTCTACTCAGCGAAGGTTGAGAAATTCGAAGAAGGTCGCGAATACTATTCCACCGGAGTCAAGCACAGACCCGATGAGAACGCGGAAAAAGTGCTTATTGCATATGACCCAGTTCGAAATGAGTTCGCGTGGCGCGCACCTCAGGTTGGAAACACACATTCCTTCGCGGGAGTGATGGCAACGGCCACTGGCCTGGTTCTCTTTGGAGACGACTCGAATTCGTTTGAAGCGGTGGATGGCCGCACGGGCAAATCGCTGTGGCACTTCAATATGGGACAAAGTCCGCATGCCTCGCCAATGAGCTATGCCGTTGATGGCAAGCAATACTTCACGATAGCGGCAGGCAGCGATTTATTTACATTTGCACTTCCATAAAGGCTTTCCATGTTTTTTATGAAGGATGATTGATGAGGCGTAGGCAATTTCTTTCTCTTACTGGCCTTACAGCAGCACATAGTTTTATCGGGCCCACGTTCAACCGCGCAAGGGGCTCTCTTGCACCTGTAACTCAAACAAAGGCCGACTACACACTCAGCATTCAGTCGCTCACATTGGAGCTTGCTCCAGGCATTAGCATCCATACAGTTGGCTATAGCGGCCAAGTTCCAGGGCCGCTCCTGCGATTGAAAGAAAATGTTCCTGTAACTGTCGAAGTAACAAATGAAACGGCTATCCCGGAACTCGTTCACTGGCATGGCTTGAAGATTGACCCTATCAACGATGGCGCTATGGAAGAAGGCTCGCCCATGCTGCCGCCGCGCGGCAAGCTAACTTATCGCCTGAAACCTTCGCCATCCGGAACCCGTTGGTATCACACACATACTTCAGCAGAAAATAACCTTTCTCGCGCCACATATACCGGACAATATGGCTTTCTTTATGTCGAACCCAAGCATGATAGTGGAGGCTACGATCAGGAGATCTTCCTAGCTATCCATCATTGGGAGCCTTCCTGGATGCACATGGGACCTCCCATGAATGCACTGGATGTCAGTTATAAATATGCTTCTTTCAATGACAAACTGCTCTCTGCTGCCTATCCTATTCGTGTACGCCGCGGCCAGCGAATTCTATTTCACTTCTTAAATGCCAGCGCCACACAAAATACCTCGCTCTCCCTTCCTGGACATACTTTTACCGTCATTGCTCTGGATGGCAACCCAGTTCCGCAACCTCGTGCTGTTGAGACACTAATGCTGGGAGTTGCTGAGCGCATCGATGCCATTGTTGAAATGGATGCACCCGGCATCTGGGTATTAGGCTCAACCGAAAAAGCGGAGCGTGAGATGGGGCTTGGCAGAGTGATTGAGTATGCGGGTGCTTCGGGCGCTCCCGTATGGATCGATCCAGGAAAAGTACGCTGGGATTATCTCGACTTTGCCAATGATGCCAAGCCGCCATCTGCCGATGAGGAGATTCCTATGGTCTTCGCTCCGGTCGCGGCGGATAAGAATGGCTTTCAACGATGGACAATAAACGGAAAATCTTATCCGGATACTCCACCGATACACGTCAGACAAGGCCACCGCTACAGGATGACCTTCGTGAACAGCAGCGGTGAGTTGCACCCGCTACATCTGCATAGGCATAGCTTTGAGATCGTGAGCATTGCCGGCAAGCAATGCTCGGGACTTATCAAGGATACAGTGAATATCGCACCTTACAGCTCCATGAAAGTGGACTTCATCGCAGACAATCCAGGCAAGACTCTTTTCCATTGTCACCAGCAACTGCATATGGACTATGGCTTCATGCAACTCATTGAATATGTCTAAAGCTATCTATTTTTCTCCGACAAAAAAGCGGTAGCGAATCTTCCAGCTTTGTGATTTCCCAGGTTCAATTTGCAAGTGGATATAGGCTTCAGGACAGATCGTAGTCCGAATCGACCAAAGATAAAGTTTTGAGATCGGAGAATCCGATGTTTGCTGAACGCCTACTCCCGTCCGCCGGTCCACTACGGTGAAGTCATAATCGGAAATACTATTTGAATATCCCTTGAGATAACCGGCAAAGCTCTGTTTCGGCAGTAACTCGTCCTTATATATGATTTCTTTCCCCTTAATTTCCGCAACGGTACCCAGAGACTTCTCCGCTATAGGAGCAAAGGGAAATTTAACTACCATGCCAGGACCGGTAGGCTTGCCATCGAGCATGAAGAAATCATGATCGTATACGTCCGTATCGATTGCCTTGCTTCCAATATTTTTCAATCGATGTTCCAGTATCATTTCTGCCTTGTCTTTTTCAAGACGCAGGATTTTCTCGTAGATATAAGCAAGTCCTATAGGTGATGTAAGCCGCTGCGTAAAGATGATGCGGTCGCGCTTTGTACGAACAGTCCACTTCCCGGAATCTATGAGTGGATAGGCTTCAACAAATTGATACGGCTCATCTTTGTTTTTGCGCAGAACTCCGACCCCAGGCTTTACAAATAGGTCTCCCGGCTTTGCCTCGCTGTAACCTAAGCCCCCATCATTGGAGCGGAATTCTTCAACTGGTCCGGTAATCGCATCGTGCAGTAGAGGGTCATACTCCCGAAACCATTCTCCGAAGTATGTGCGACCTTTATACGAAAGACAGCCCACCACTCCAGCCCAATCGAAACGCGCGCCTCGATAGTAGCCTGATTTCACATCTGGCAGAAAGACCACGGCGTTTAGAAGACCATTGGAGACCGTGGCCTTTGGATGGTCTGCATGCGGTAGCCCATCGCAGGTCGGCGGAGTAGTCTCCGCAGTGAGCGTTTTCATTGTCGATAGAACAAGCATCAACAGGAATACAACTTGAAAACTAGATATTCTGCTTTCCACCGTTTTTAATTTCAATTCTCCCAATCCTCTCCGTGCTCGTAATACCAAATGTTTGATGCAGCTCACTTCTCGATCAAACCTCTTCATTGAATCGATGACTCGAAAGTGCATCGATCATAGCCGAAACTTTAAGTCCCGCGCATTTCTTACAAAGTCCTTATCGTCAAGCAGTTCATGATGCGTAAAAGCCTCCGCTTATGCTGCCAATAACAAATCGGACATGATGGAATCACATATACCGCATTATGAGATGCTATCTCATATTTTCTTGACATTTTATTAAGTAGAGGAGGACACTCCTTCCAACGTTTGAATAAAGGGTTTTAAGCACAGTTCAAACTTGTACCCATTCTCGGTACAGCGTTAGCTAAGCAGCAGATCGTTCCCAGGAAAAGGTTATCTGCTAAGCGTGGCTATATTCAGGAGACCAGCATCAGATGAAACTCTATCGTTGTATTTTTGGCGTTTTGCTTTTTACCTCTTCCCTAGTGTTGGTTGCAAACGCTCAAACAGTCGATACAGCCATTCTTGGCAATGTCACGGATGCAACTGGAGCAGCCATTCCAGAGGCCACAGTAACTGTAGTCTCTCCAGCTACAGGCATTTCCAAAGCTGCTAAAACTGGTGCGCAAGGCCAATTCGAAGTGCAGTACCTGACTCCGGGTATATACGACATAACTCTCCGTGCCGCGGGCTTTGGCAGTCAGACGAAAAAAGGCATCGTCATTCAAATCGGACAGCAGCAGAAGGTTGATTTCTCGCTCTCTGTAAGTGCACAGCAGGAGAATGTTGTCGTTCAGGGAGGCCAAACTCTCCTGCAGACTGAGAATGCCGCCCTTGGCGAAGTAGTTGGCCCTGAACGAACCGAGAATCTTCCGCTCAATGGCCGCAAGTTTGACGACCTGGCTCTGCTTACGCCGGGAGTTTCTGTCTACAACCCAGATCTGCACTCATCAAGTACGGATGGTTCGGCAATCTCCGCCAACGGCGGCCGCTCTACATGGGGTCAGGTAAATATCGACGGGATCACCATGATGAATAACCGTCATGCCTACGTCAACATCTTCCCTTCCGTCGACGCCATCCAAGAATTCAAAGTACAGACAGGAAACTACTCTGCCGAGTACGGCGGGAATGCTGGATCGAACGTCAATATTCAACTCAAGTCAGGCACGAACAGTTTTCACGGTGACGCATTCGAATTCATTCGCAATGACGCCGTCGACGCGCGAAACTATTTCATCCCGGCTCCGATCAAGAAAAATATCCTGAAGCAGAATCAGTTCGGTGTGACTCTCGGCGGACCCATCGTCAAGAACAGGACTTTCTTCTTCGTCAGCTATGAAGGGCTACGGTCCGTTCAGGAGTTCCCACAAACTGGGAACGTTTTGACTCCGGCAGAACGCCAGGGTGATTTCTCGACTGATAGCGGAACAATTACGGACCCCAACTCTGGCGATCCATATCCCAACAACATCATCCCCTCGAATCAGCTCAATACAGTGGCAACGAACATCGTCAACACTTACATGCCACTACCTAACACGTCTGGCGACACGAACTACGCCGGCGCTTCACGTGGCCATCTAAGCGTGAACCAGGAGATTGCGCGGCTCGATCAGTACTTCAACGAGAAGAACCAACTTTTCGTGCATTATCTCTACGCATTTCGTAATTTCCCGATAACCGACCTGAACCCGAATTTTCAATTCACAGGCAAGTATCCAGCGCAGAATTTAGGCCTGCAATACATTCACATCTTCTCGCCGAACATGCTGAACGCCTTCCGTTTCGGCGCTAACCTCGAGCACGTAAAGCAGCTCAGCACATTAACGGGTACTGACTTCACCATCGAGTCGCTCGGCATCAATGGATTCAAAGTTGGCGGCCCGAATGGGCGTCCGCTGCGTCCGAATGAGGAAGGCTTCCCCATCCTCTCTATCTCCAGCTTTCTTGGCATGGGAAGCGATCTAGCGGCTTCCAATCTAGACGACAGTCGCACCTATCAACTTGTGGACGACTTCACCTGGACCAAAGACCGCCATACCATCACTGTCGGAACGGATATCCGCTACGTCCTCGACAACGCCACAACAAACAACACGCCCTTCGGTGAGATGGATTTCACTGGAGATATCACCAGCAATCCAGAAAATCCTAGCGGCAATCCAGCCGCCGACTTCATGCTCGGCTACCCTCGCACCAGCATCACTCCGGAAGGTGTTCCTATTACCAAGGCCCGTCAATGGAAATCCGCCGAGTACATCCAAGACAACTGGAAGATTCGTCCCAACTTCACCATCAATCTCGGCTTGCGCTATGACCTGTTCGCTCCGCCTCTCGACGTGAACGGTGTGACCAGAACGCTCGACTTCAGTACACCGACGCCAACATTCACGCCTGTTGCAGGTGCACGACTGCACAACATCTGGTCGATCAGCCACAAAGACATCTCACCGCGCTTCGGCTTTGCCTACAATCTGCGGCCCGATCTCGTCGTCCGTGGCGGCTATGGAATCTTCTTTTACGGCGGGCAGTTCGATAACATCAATATCCTTCAGCTCAATCCCCCCACAGCGGGTAGTCTGACCATTACAAATCCCGCGAGGAATCCTGTAGCTACAATTCAGGAACCTGTCCCCGCGTCGCTCTATCCTGAGAACCCGTACTACAACGCAGTTACGTTAACCGCAGATCGTAAGCATCCCGATCTCTATCTTCAGAACTGGAATCTCAGCGTCTCCAAGCAATTCGGTTCTAATGTCCTTGACCTTTCCTATGTCGGCGTAAAAGGCACGAACATCGATAGCAGCATCAAAAATTACAATTCGCCTGATCCAGGCGAGGGTGACATTCAGCCGAGAAGGCCCTATCCAACCTTCGCGCGTATCCGCTATCCGGACTTCAAGGGTGCATCAAGCTATAACGGACTGCAGGCGCACTTCGAACACCGGCTCACGCACGATCTGAGCTTCACTGCCGCCTACACGTATTCGCATCTGCTCGACAACACACAGCTCGACACCAATGGTGGCGGCTGCGGATGCCAGGACCCGCGGCATCCGCATGAATGGGCCAGCGGCGTAACCGACCAACGCCACAACCTTGCCATTGGCTATATCTGGCAGTTGCCAGGTTCGCACACACATACCTTGGTAAATCAGGCCATTGGAGGCTGGTCATTCGGAGGGCTGATGCTCTTCACCAGCGGCAGTCCCTATAACATCCAGCAAAGTACAGATAGTCAAAATACTGACAGCCAGTGGCAGAAGCCCAATGTAGTACCCGGTCAGAAATTCACGGTCTCGCATCGCACTACTAGCGAATGGTTCAACACCAATGCGTTCACTCCCAGCGTCTTTGAATACGGCGATGCGCCGCGTAATCCGCTAGTAAGTCCGGCAACACACGTCTTGAACCTGACCCTCATGAAGAACTTCCATATGTGGTATAGCGAGAATCAACGCCTCGAATTCCGCTTCGAGGCGTTCAACGCGTTCAATACCCCACAATTCGCCGCTCCCGACGCCAATGTAGGAGACGGCACCTTCGGACAGATCACAAACACCCAATCTGACAATCGCGAATTGCAACTTGCATTGAAGTACTTCTTCTAAAGCCCTGAAAAGAAACACCGCCAGGCAGACACTCTTCTTCCAATCTGCCTGGCATCTTTTATTTGGCAGATTTCACCCCTTCCCCGCACAACTCCCACTCCATTCATTGAACCGGCCTCGAACCTAGCGACATCTAATCACTTCAGGTATATGATTTTAACTAACCAGTTAATCAATGAAATTAAAGACCCAAAACAGAACCCAACAAGACCGTGCCGATGTGACACGGAAGAGAATCATCCGCGCAGCCATTCGGGAGTTCAGTGCACATGGCCTGGCAGGGGCGCGCACCGATGCAATAGCAGCGTCAGCAAAAGTTAACAAGGCTCTGCTCTATTACTACTTCAAGAGCAAAAGCGGTCTATATACGGCGGCACTCGAAGAGATTGCGGGAAAGATTGTAGAGAGCGCACTCGCAGCACTTGAGCCGGGGCGCAGCGCTGGCGAGCGGCTATTGGGATCGGCTCTGAATCACTTTGACAGAATCTTCAGCCAACATGAATTCCAAAGCCTCATGCAGCAGGAGATGGTCCGCATCAAGCGCGGCGAGAGCGAATCGATGCCAATCCTGGTGAGAACAGTGTTCAAACCCCTCGTTCAAAAATTACAGGAAACCGTGCAAGAGGGCATCCGCACTGGCGAGCTCTGCGAGATGGACTGGATGCAGGTGGTGTATGCAATGCTCGGCGCGAATGTTTTTTTCTTCCTGAGCGCTCCGATGATGCAGATGCTTGTCCCGGTCAAACTGTTCGGCGCCACAGCAATCGCAGCCCGGCGTAAATCTGCAGTGCAATTCCTGGGCCAGGCTTTGTTCGTAGACCGCGCTCACGGTGCAAAGGTCGCAAAGCGTGTCTTGGACGATATGCCTATGCCCCCATTCAAGAACCCTAAAGTTCGGAGAAAGTACTCATGAATCCTCGATACCGGATCTTTATGTTGCTGGGAATCCTGCTGGTCATCGCACTCGGCTGGTATTTCTTCACCGCACAGCGCTCGGATGATTTGCAGTTGATCGGAACAGTGGACGCGAATGAAGTCATCATCAGTTCGCGCATTCCTGGCCGCATTCAGATGCTGGCCGTCGACGAAGGCGATGACGTGCAAGCTGGTCAGCTTATTGCCACCATCGAGAGTGATGATCTGGCCGCTGCACGCAAGGCAGCTGAAGCAACAGCGGTGAGCCAACAATACAAGCTGCAAGAATCGCAGGACACCGAGCGCCAGACACGAGGTGGCACATCAAGCCAGGTGACAAATGCCGAAGCACAATTACGTGTCGCCCGAGCAACACTGGTACAAGCACAGGCACAGTACGAACATCAGGATGCCGACAGTCAGCGCACCGTCGCCCTTGCAGCACAGGGCGTGATGAGCGCACAGGCACGCGATGAAGCGGCAACTTCCCTGCGCGCAGCGCGGGCTGCAGTCGACTCGGCCAAAGAAAGCATAGCGGCTGCAGAAGCATCTCTCAAGCTTGCGGAGGCAAATACGATCCAGGCGCAGGCAGCAGCAAAGACTGTAGCTGCAACGCGCGGCGAAGTGCAGAACGCGCGGGCCTTGCTGAATCAGGCACAGGTGCAGCTGAACTATGCACGGGTGGTATCTCCAACCTCAGGCAAGGTGAATGTGAGAGCAGCACGGCAGGGCGAAGTCGTCTCCGCCAGCACTCCGATTGTGACTGTGATGGACCTGAGTCAGACATGGATCTATGCACCGCTGCCGGAAACTCAAGCCGATGCCGTTCAAGTCGGCGATAGTCTACGTGTGGTGATGCCGAGTGGCGCGACAATTCAAGGCAAAGTCATCGCAAAGTCGGCAGAGGCAGATTTCGCAACCCAGCGAGATGTGAGCCGTCGCAAGCGAGACATCAAAACCGTCAAGCTCAAGCTGCTCATCGACAACCCCGGTATGCGCTATGTACCTGGAATGATCGCCGAAGTCTATATTCCAAAAAGCAAACTGGTGGCGCGATGAACACCGAAAAACCTGCGGCCATCGCTGTCGAAAACATCGTTAAACGCTATGGCGATTTCGAAGCGGTCAAAGGCGTCACGTTCAATGTCGCCGATGGTGAGATCTTCGGTTTGCTTGGTCCCAATGGAGCCGGCAAAAGTACGCTGATCCGCATGATGACCACGCTGATTCCGGTAAGCAGCGGAAAGGCTATCATCGCTGGCTATGACGTATCGCGCAATGCCGATGCCGTGCGGCGGCTCATCGGCGTGATTCCCCAGGCGCTCACCAGCGACTTGGACCTAACAGTAGAAGAAAACCTCTCTATCTATGCCAAGCTCTATGAGGTTCCGAAAGCTGTGCGACAGCGCAATATCGAAGAGTTGCTGGAAGCCGTTGATCTACTGAAATGGCGCGGCGCGCAGACCAAAACGCTCTCCGGCGGCATGCGTCGGCGCCTCGAAATCGCGCGTGGTCTCGTTCACAATCCGCGCATCTTTTTTCTCGATGAACCAACGACCGGCCTAGATCCGGTCTCTCGTGTCGCTGTATGGGAGATGCTGAACAATCTGAAAAATACCCGGCAACTCACCATGCTGATCACCACGCATTACATGGATGAAGCCGATCGCTTGTGCGACCGCATCGCTATTGTCGATCACGGAAAGCTGGTCGCTCTCGACACGCCCATGGCTCTCAAGGCCAGCGTGCCCGGAACAAATGTCGTGGAAGTACAGTTCATGCATGAGTCCCCTGAGTGGTCTTCGCGCTTACAACAGTTAGCCGATGTAACGGCAGTCGAGCCACAAAGCGCGGGGATGTATCGCGTGCTTACCTCCAATGGGTCGCGCACAACAACACAACTCGTCGAAATGGCAGTAGCCCAGGGAGAACAAATCAAATCTCTGAGCGTGCAGAATACGACGCTCGACGATGTCTTCGTACATTACACGGGGCGTCAGCTTCGTGATGAACAGGTCAAGGCCTTCGGCTTCGTCATGCCGCAGCGCCCAGGAGTACAGCCATGATAAGAATGATGGCAATTGTCGAACGCGAAATGCGGAAATTCTTCCGCTCGCCAGCTCTAATGATGGTCTCTATGGCGATGCCTCTGGTGCAATTAGTTGTTTTGGGCAACGCCTTAGGCGGCAAGATTCGGAACACGCACATGGGTGTGGTGGACTACGATCATGGCTCGCAGGCACTCAAAATTCATGAGGCCTTCGACTCTATTGCGGTCAACATTCGCACCTTCACCACCGTTCCTTACAATGATGAGCAAAAGGCTCGCGAAGATGTGCGCTCCGGCAAGCTGGATGGCGCGGTCATCATTCCGGCTCAGTACTCGCGGCGCGTGCTCGCTGGTGACTCCCCCGCAATCGGCCTGGTGGTGGACAACTCAGACCAGACCGTGAGCAGTAGTCTCGAGGCGGAGATGCAGTCTCTGGTGGATGCTCTGAATGCTCCCGTCATTCAGCAGAAGGTTGTACAGCAAATTGCGGTACAGATTGTCGAGCTCTATCCCTATGTCGAATACATGAAGTATCTTCTTTCCGGCTCCGTGGCTCTTGCCATGTTTGTTGCCGTCATGATCGGCGGAGGCATGCTGTACATCGATGACAAAGCACGCGGCGTTCATGAAGGTTATCTGGTCACGCCCATCACCCGGCTGGAATTAGTTCTCGGTTTGAATCTGGCAGGCGCCATCAAAGCAGCGATGTCAGGTATCACTCTTACCGTCATCGGATCGCTGCTCGCCGGATTAGGGGTCATCTTCCACTTCTCGACAGTTCTGCAGCTACTCCTGCTGATCATCTGCACTTCGATTGCATTCAACGGCATGATGTTTCTGCTCATGGTGCGTATCGAAGATCCTCTCGTGCCCCGCGCAATGTTTGGAATCCTAAACACACTGCTGTTTTTTCCCAGCGGCGCAATCTCTCCTGTATCGGGATTCCCCAAGTGGCTAAGGAGTATCGCAGTCATAGACCCATTCAGCTATGCCGTGCATGGCTTTAAAGCAGTCCTTATCAAAGACGGAGGCTTTACTGCTATCTGGATGGACCTGCTCTTCCTGCTTGGATTCGGAGTTCTTGCACTCCTCATCGCAACACCACTGTTCAAACGCACCCTATAAGGTGTCTGCACGCGATAATCATCATCTGGCTTTAACAGCAAGATTCGGAGTGTGAGTATTCATCAGCAGCTATAACCTCGCTTTGACGGTGAGAGTTATGGCGCAAAAACTTGCATATCTGCACACATCTCCGGACCGCATGGTCTCCTGGGCTACATCTTCGGCCGTCCGAAGAGTCATGCAGGGAAACAAATCCCGCGATACTAAACCGGAAATTGCAGTGCGATCTGCAGTGCATGCTTTAGGGATGCGCTATCGCGTGGCGGCACGTCCCATTGCCAGTCTGAGGCGAACAGCAGATTTGGTATTTCGCAACGCACGCGTAGCGGTCTTCATTGATGGATGTTTCTGGCATGGATGTCCCGTGCATCACCTGCCGCCAAAGTCTCATGCAGAGTATTGGGCCGCCAAAATAGTGACGAATAAGAATCGTGATGCGCACACAACTGCATTACTTGAGGCGGCAGGGTGGACAGTGATGCGGTTTTGGTCGCACGAAAAACCAGACGAGGTAGCCGCACAAATCGCGAAACAAATACGCTGCAAACGAATCAAAGAAACATTGAAAACGGCAAGGAAACAGCAGACTATATCTGCTGGGTAAAAGGAGAAATCAAGATGCCGGTAAAAGAGCATTTCTTCATGGAATCGCCCCTGGGAACTTTGACGCTAGTGAATACTGATGGCATTCTTAGCGCCATCTATATGCCTAGTCATCTACGTGGACCCAGCATCGAAGCGCTTGGGGCACGCGTGCAGTCAGGTTTCGAAACCGTAGTGGAACAGTTGCGTGAATACTTTGACAAACGGCGCACCGAGTTCACCTTTCCCATCGTGATGTTCGGCACGGCATTTCAACAGCGCATATGGAACCTGCTAAGAGAAATTCCTTACGGAGAAACCCGCACTTACATGCAGCTAGCCGACGCAATCGGCAACAGAGCGGCCATCCGCGCTGTAGGTCTAGCCAATGGAAGAAATCCAATCAGCATCGTTGTTCCCTGCCACCGCGTCATCGGCAGCGATGGAAGCCTAACTGGGTATGCAGGCGGGCTCGATCGCAAACAATTCTTACTGGAACTGGAGAATGCGCCTGTAGCGCGCCAAGCGAAGCTCTTATGAATACATTGGTGAAAAATCTTGATTCAGTACAGAATGCAGCTGCGCGTGTGAATGATTTCGATTGGCAGCACATCACGCATGAACTCAATGACTATGGAAGCTCAACACTCAAAAATGTCCTCTCGCCTGAAGAATGCCGAGCCATCGCTGGACTGTATCCCGATGACAGTCTTTTCCGTAGCCGTGTCGTCATGGCACGGCACGGCTTCGGACGCGGTGAGTACAAATACTTCAACTATCCGCTGCCCGATATCATTCAGGAACTGCGAACCGCTCTCTATCCACGGCTCGCGCCAATCGCGAATCGATGGAACAGTGCGATGGGCATCGATGTGCGTTATCCCGAGAAGCACACAGACTTCCTTCAACTTTGCCACGATGCCGGACAGTTTCGGCCAACACCATTACTTCTTGAATATGGAGAAGGCGA
>Ga0137415_10001411_pt1 | contig 23772 bp, 23 predicted proteins | sample CZODoug3_1_1_16f_FD_183082 | JGI IMG/M metagenome (GOLD analysis project Ga0137415, IMG submission 183082) | Vadose zone soil fungal communities from Angelo Coast Range Reserve, California, USA - CZODoug3_1_1_16fungal (Hybrid Assembly) | ecosystem: Environmental > Terrestrial > Soil > Vadose...
CGGGGGTGGAGGTGGCGGCGGCGGAGGTGGGGGTGGCGGAGGTGGCGGAGGCGGAGGTGGCGGCGCCGTACCGTGTCCCTGCGCATCGCTCCAGCCAAAATCCCCCTCGATTCCCAGGACGATTGATCCCGACTGCCAGTTGTATCCGGCGAGGATACCGCCCACCGTTCCATCGGTCGGCGCGCCGGACTCGGTCAGCACTCCGTTATCGAATACGCGCGATCTGCCCCAAATGCGTCCGATGTGACCGCCAACATAGAATCCCGACCAGTCATAGGCGGGATTCACCAGGACCGGAGCTTTTACATTGAGCGGGGTCGGTAGGTCTGCCGCCGCCGCCAGGCTCGCGCCGGCGATGGCGGCAACGGCCATGGTGGCAGAAGCGATGACCCTTGAAATTCCCATGACACCCTCGATTGACGTTGCGCGGAAATCGAATCCAAGCTTGCGCAACAGACGTACCCCGAACCTCTCAAGCCGCTCGTCCTCCAAATGGCCGAGGCTGAAGCGAAACGCGCTGAGTGTTGCGAAAATGGCGCAAACGAACCCGTCGCCCTTGCCGGCGACCTTGCGAGCTCCTCAGCGCGTGCCTGCGCTCTTTCGGGCCCTTTCATATCCGGGCATGCTGGATTGCCATTCACACCGGCGCGCATCCCCGCCGTCCATCCTCCCTGAGCATGTAAGCGTAAATCATGATTGACGAACCGTCCGCGCGTATGATCGGAGCGCCAATGGCAGCCAGATCACGCCGCGGCGCCGCATCCTTCATCTTCATCACGCTGCTCCTCGATATGCTGGCGATCGGCCTGATCATGCCGATCCTGCCAAAGCTGGTGGAAAGCTTTGTCAATAACGACACCGCGAACGCGGCACGGATTTTCGGCCTGTTCGGCACCGCATGGGCGCTGATGCAGTTTTTCTTCTCGCCGATCCTCGGCGGGCTGTCGGATCGCTTCGGCCGCAGGCCGGTAGTGCTGTTGTCGAATTTTGGCCTCGCGGCAGACTATGTGCTGATGGCGCTGGCGCCGTCGCTGGCCTGGCTGTTCGTCGGCCGGGTGATCTCCGGCATCACCTCGGCCAGCATCTCGACCGCCTTCGCCTACATCACCGACGTCACGCCGCCGGAACAGCGTGCGGCGGTGTTCGGCAAGATCGGTGTCGCGTTCGGCGCCGGATTCATTTTCGGCCCGGCGCTGGGCGGCCTGCTCGGCGGCATCGACCCGCGGCTGCCGTTCTGGGTCGCGGCGGGCTTGAGCCTGGCCAACGGGCTTTATGGCCTGCTGATCCTGCCGGAATCGCTGCCGCCAGAGCGCCGCTCGCCGTTCCGCTGGAACAGCGCCAACCCGATCGGGGCGCTGCATCTGTTGCGCTCGAACCGGGTCCTGGCAGGGTTGTCGCTGGCGAATTTCTTTGCCCAGCTCGCGCATGTCGTTTTGCCCTCGACCTTCGTGCTCTACGCCACCTATCGCTACGGCTGGGACACCACCACCGTCGGCGCCACGCTGGCGCTGGTCGGCCTCTGCGCCATGGTGGTGCAGGGCACCGCGATCGGGCCGATCGTCAAGTGCTTCGGCGAACGCAAGGCTTTGTTGTTGGGACTTGGCTGCGGCGCGGTCGGCTTCTTCATCTTCGGCGCGGCGCCGAGCGGGCAACTGTTCTGGATCGGAATTCCGATCATGGCGCTATGGGGGATTGCGGGGGCGGCCACGCAGGCGCTGACCACGCAGCTGGTCGCGCTGGATCAGCAGGGCCAGCTGCAGGGCGCGACCAACAGCGTGCAGAGCGTCTCCCAGCTGATCGGACCGTTTCTGTTCACGCTGACATTCGCTTGGTTCATCGGTGCAGGCGTCCCGCTGAAATTGCCGGGCGCGCCGTTCTTCCTGGCGTCGGCACTGTTGCTGCTGGCGCTGGCCATCGCGGCACGTACGCTTTCGATCGCGAACGCCCGCTAGATCGGTTTGCCGCATTTCCCGCGGCGAAGCGGCGTCCACCTCGCTGGGAGATGCTCTAGTCTGTCGCTGGCACGGAATGATGTTCGTGTGTGATGCGCCAGTTGCCGTCGACCTTGCGCAGTCCGAGGGTCAGCCTGAACATGAACCCGCCTTCCTCAGGCGGGCCGCTGACGGTGCCGGAGCCGCACCGCATGGCTGCGACGGCGAAGGCGACCTCGTCGCCGGCCGTGATCGCGAGCTCTTCGATGTCGAAGGCTTGCGATGGCTTGTGGTACCTGAAGAACAGATCCCACGTTTTCTTGTACTCATCCAATCCGCGTGATTGGAACGGTGGCGGAACGTCGAACATTACGATGTCTTGATCGTGATGGGCAAGAATGCCGAAGAGATCATGCCGGCGGACAGCATCCGCCCATGCTTCGATAAGCGCTCTGATCTGGGTCTCGGCCGCGTGGCCCTGCTGCATCATGGCTTCTGCTCCCAATGTTCGCTGATATGCGCCCCCAGGACGAATGGATGGGCGCCGATCCGACACACGAAGCAGATTTTTTCATGCCTGGGCGGGCAGAAATCGTGGGGTGAGCAAGGCGTAAGCGTGCCCACCATTTCAAGTGATGAGTTGGATCGAGGGTGGGCACGGCGCGAGATGCGCCTTTGCCCACGCTACAGACGCCAGCTAGTCGCCGCTCACTTCTTCACCAGCGGACACTCGCTGGCCTCAAGCGGCTTGGCGGCGTCTTCCGGCGAGATCGTGGCGATCAGCTTGTAATAGTCCCACGGGTATTTCGACTCTTCCGGCTTCTTCACTTCGAACAGATAGGCCGGGATGATGCGGCGGCCGTCGATGCGTAAGGGGCCCTTGCCGAACAGGGGATCGTCGGTCGGGAGCTCCTTCATCTTGGCGACGACTTTGGCGCCGTCATGCGGATTGCCGCCGAGCGCTTCCATCGCCTTGAGATAGTGCAGCACCATGGCGTAGTTGCCGGCGACCGTCATCGAGGGCATCGTGCCCTTCGGTGACAGCTTCTGGAAGCGCTTGGACCATTCGCGCGTCTTGTCGTTCATGTCCCAGTAGAAGGACTCCGTGAAGGTGAGGCCTTGCGCGGTCTTCAGCCCCAGTGAATGGACGTCGTTGATGAAGAGCAAGAGCGCCGCAAGCTTTTGGCCGCCCGCGACAACGCCGAATTCTGACGCCTGCTTGATCGCATTGGTGGTGTCGCCGCCGGCATTGGCGAGCCCAACCACTTTTGCCTTCGAGGACTGCGCCTGCAGCAGGAACGACGAGAAATCCGAGCTGTTGATCGGATGTTTGACGCTGCCCAGCACCTTGCCGCCATTGGCCGACACGACCGCCGTGGTGTCGCGTTCGAGCGCGTGGCCAAAGGCATAATCGGCGGTCAGGAAGAACCAGCTGTCGCCGCCGGACTTGGTCAGCGCCTTGCCGGTGCCGTTGGCCAGCATGTAGGTGTCGTAGGTATAGGAGACCGTGTTCGGTGTGCAGGCCTTGCCGGTGAGATCGGCCGACGCTGCGCCCGAGTTGAGCAGCACGATGTTCTTCTCTTTGACGAGATTGTTGACGGCGAGCGCGACGCCGGAGTTCGGTGTATCGGCGATCGCATCGACCTTCTCGTTGTCGATCCATTGCCTGGAGATGTTGACGCCGACGTCCGGCTTGTTCTGGTGGTCGCCGCTCAACACGTCGATCTTCCAGCCCTTGGCGACCAGGCCGGAATCCTCCACCGCCATCTTGATCGCGACCACCGAATTGGGGCCGCCGATATCGGCGTAAAGGCTCGACATGTCGTTCAACACGCCGATCTTGACGGTCTTGTCTTGTTTCTCTTGGGCAAAAGCGGGCGCGGCAAGGCCGATGCCGGCAAGCGCGATCAGCGCAGCGAAATGCCGCGCATTAAGTGTGGTCATGGTTTCCCTCCATCTGTGGTCGCCGGCCGGCCCTCTTCACTCGAGGCCTTGGTCCGGCATATAAAGCGGCGCATGATCTCGTCGCCAAACCGCTCACACTTTGGCGGATCATGCGCCGGCGAGTGTGTTAGTTGCTTCGGCTGGCCCGGGCAATCCGCCTATCGTAGCGCGTCCGAGGTCAGCTTGAACTTCTGGATCCGCTTTCCGGTGTCGACCTCGGCGGTATAGACGTTGCCCTTGGCGTCCACCGCCATGGCGTGAACCCAGTGGAATTGCCCGGCATTGCGGCCGTTGTGGCCGAAGCTGCCGGCCACGGTACCGTCGTCACGCCTGATGATGCGGATTTCGTTGTTTTCACCGTCGGCACTGAGCAGCCAGGTCTGCTTCGGATCGGGCCAGATCGCGATGTCCCACACCGCGCCGTTGCCGAGCGTGTTCTTCTCGTAGAACCACTCTTTGACGAAGGTGCCGTCCTTCCTGAACACCTGGATGCGGTCGTTGATGCGATCGCAGACATAAACCAGCCCGTCGTTCGCGATCTTCACGCAATGCACGGGATTGGCGAATTGCTGCGACACTGCCGCCTTGGGATCGTAGGGCGGCTGCTTGTCGTCGTTCGGCGGATTGCCGTAAGCGCCCCAGTGCCGCTTGTAGGCGCCTGACGTGGCGTCGAACACGATGACGCGGCGGTTGCCGTAGCCATCGGCGACATAGATTTCGTTGGCGTCCTTGTCGATCGCGGTCTCGGCGGGCTTGCCCAGTTGCGTGGTGTCGTTAGAGCCCTTGCTCGGCGCGATCTTGCCGATCTGCATCACGAACTTGCCGTCGAGGGTGAATTTCAGGATCGTATTGTCGTTGTCGGCATTGCCGCCGACCCAGACAAAACCCTTCTCGTCGACTTCGATGCCGTGTTCGCGGCCAACCCATTCATAGCCCTCGCCGGGTCCGCCCCACGAGCGCAGCAGATTGCCGTCGACGTCGAATTCCAGTACCGGCGGCGCCGACACGCAGCATTTTGAGCGCGGCGGATTGAGGCTTGCGCCTTTCTCGTCATCGGTCAGCGAGCGCGGACGATGGATGAGCCAGATATGGCCCTGCCAGTCGACGGTGATGCCGCCGACCTGGCCGAGGATCCAGTTATTCGGCAGCGGTTTTGGCCAGGACGCATCGACCGCGAACGTCGGGATTTCACCGGCATGCGTGGTGGTCGTCAGCGCTGGAGCTGCTAGCAGCGCGGTGGCGGAAATGCAGGCGGAAATGGCTTTGGAGAGATTCGAGCGAGCGCGATGTGGCATCAGCGTCATGGTTGCCTCCCTTCGATTTTCTTGGCGGGTTTTTCCCGCTCGGGCGGCGCAGTCAATCGTGGGGAGGCCGGGGAGTCAACGGTTTGAGACCGTCATTGCGAGGAGCGAAGCGACGAAGCAATCCATCTTTCCCCGTGTGGTGGCATGGATTGCTTCGCTTCGCGCGCAATGACGGCAAGAAGCGCGTTACGCCGGCGCGCGAAAGCTCATCAGCGTGCGCGTCTTGTAATCGTAGAGTTTGCCGGTCTCGTTCCAATCCGGCGAACACATCGGCACGATGAATTCCGCGGCCTGCTCCGGCGTCTCCAGCGTCATCGGGTCTTCGCCGGGAAACACAGTCGCGCGCATCCGGGTGCGGATCGGGCCGGGGCTGAACAAATTGACGCGAAGCGGCGTCGACGCGGTCTCACTGGCCCATACCCGCACCAGTGTATCGAGCGCCGCCTTGGAGGCCGCATAGGGCCCGATATAGGCCAGCGCCTTGCTGGCGGCGGCCGAAGTGACGAACACGGCGCGGCCGGCGTCGGACGCTTTCAGCAGCGGCTCCATGCAGCGGATCAGCTGGAAATTGGCAGTGACATTGATCGCCATTACGTCGTTCCAGGGGTTCAGTTCGATATGCCCGAGCGGCGAGGAGGGGCCGGCTGTGCCGGCATTGCCGACCAGGATGTCGAGCTTGCCATGACGCTCATGCAATGCCGCGCCGAGGCGGGCGATGCCGTCGAAATCGGTGAGGGTGAGCGGCACCAGCGTGGCGCTGCCGCCGTCTTTCCGGATCTCGTCATCGAGCTCCTCCAGCCCGCCTTGCGTCCGCGCCACCGCAACGACATGCGCGCCGGCTTTGGCGAGTGCGCGCGCGGTGGCATAGCCGATGCCGCGCGAGGCGCCGGTGACGAGAGCGATGCGGGAAGCGAGGGGGTGGGTCATGGGTGTAACTCTATCATCGTCGTCCCCGCGCAGGCGGGGACCCATGCGCCGTGGCGGTTATGATGGCGAAAGGCGGTTGTGTCTAATGGCGTCCGGAAAACGAAGGCCGGTGGTTATGGGTCCCCGCTTCGGAGCGCAATTGCGCCCTAGGCGGGGACGACAACTAGCTCGCCTCCGCCAGCAGCGAGAGCTGCCGCGGCTGCGGCTCGACCTGGGCCTGGTCGGTGAGGCTGGTCGGATAGACGCCCGTAAAGCAGTGGTCGGAGAATTTCGGATTGGCGGGGTCGCGACCGGGTTCGCCCATCGCGCGATACATGCCGTCGATCGACAGGAACGCCAGCGAATCGGCGCCGATGATCTCGCGCATTTCCTCCAGCGAGTGGGTCGCGGCCAGCAGGCCGCCGCGGTCGGGCAGGTCGATGCCGTAATAATCGGGATAGAGGATCGGCGGCGAGGCGAGGCGGAAATGCACTTCGCGGGCGCCGGCGTCGCGCATCATGCGCACGATCTTCTTCGAGGTGGTGCCGCGCACCAGCGAGTCGTCGATCAGGATGATCCGCTTGCCCTCGATCGCAGCGCGGTTGGCCGAATGTTTCATGCGCACGCCGAGCTCGCGCACGCTCTGCGTCGGCTGAATGAAGGTGCGGCCGACATAGTGATTTCGGATGATGCCGAGTTCGAACGGCACGCCGGAATGCTGGCTGTAGCCGAGCGCCGCGGGCACGCCGGAATCCGGTACCGGCACCACGACGTCGATATCGGCATGGCTTTCGCGCGCGAGCTGGGCGCCGAAGGCTTTCCGCACCTCATACACCGACCGCCCGCCGACGATGGAATCCGGCCGCGAGAAGTAGATGTATTCGAAGATACAGGGCCGCGGCGGTTTTGGCGGGAACGGCTTGTGGCTGTGCGCGCCTTGCTCGTCGAACACCAGGATTTCGCCGGGCTCGACGTCCCTGACATATTTGGCGCCGATCATGTCGAGCGCGCAGGTCTCGGAGGTGAGGATCGGACGGCCGTCGAGATCGCCGAGCACCAGCGGGCGGATGCCGAGCGGGTCGCGCGCGCCGATCAGCTTCTTGTTGGTCATCGCCACCAGCGAATAGGCGCCTTCGATCGCGCGCAGCGATTCGATGAAGCGGTCGATGAAGCGGCTGCGCTTGGACTGCGCCACCAGATGCAGGATGACTTCGGTGTCGGTGGTCGACTGCATCATGGCGCCGTTCTTCACGAGCTCGCGGCGCAAGGTCAGTCCGTTGGTGAGATTGCCGTTATGGCCGACCGCGAAGCCGCCGGCGTTGAGCTCGGCGAACAGCGGCTGCACGTTGCGCAAAATGGTCGCGCCGGTGGTGGAATAGCGGACATGGCCGACCGCGGTGCTGCCGGGCAGGCGCTCGATCACCTCGCGGCGGGAGAAGGTGTCGCCGACCAGGCCGAGCCGGCGTTCTGAGTGGAAACGGCTGCCGTCGAAGGAGACGATGCCGGCGGCCTCCTGGCCGCGATGCTGCAGGGCGTGCAATCCGAGCGCGGTGATGGCGGCGGCCTCGGGATGGCCGAAGATGCCGAACACGCCGCATTCCTCGCGTAGCGTGTCGCCTTCAAGATCGTCCTGCAATTCGATCGGACCGGAGTTTCGGTCAAGTTGCTCGGCGGGATCGGAAGGGTTCTGCATCTCGTCCATCGCCTCTCTTTTGGCAAGGTTACTTGCCCGCGGGTTTCTCGATCAGCTTTTTAAGGCTGTCGCGGGCAGGTTTACTGTAGCCGTCGCCCGGTGCAGGCGGTGCCTGCTCGGTGTCAGTCTGGTCATCGTCCGGCTTATTCTTCTTGAATCTCTTTAAGATGGTGTTCTCGGGGTCATCAGGCAAGAGCGACATTAACCATTCCCCGGTTCCCTGCAGCACCACCCGGGACTTCGCTCCCGTCACCCAATCCGGCCGCTGCTTGTCCGGAACCAGCCAGACGAAGAACTGGTAGGCGACGACCACGATCAGGAGGCCGCGGGCGAGCCCGAACAGGAACCCGAGCGTACGGTCGAGCGCGCCGATTCGGGAATCCAGGATCATGTCCGAGATCCGCACCGTGATAATGGAAACCACGATCAGGGTCCCGATGAAGACGCCGGCCACCACCACGGCGGACGCGACCGTGTCGTTATTGAAATAAGTCTTGGCGGTCGGCAGCAGTTTTGAGAAGGCATACAGCGTGACCAGGGCCGCCGCACCCCAGGCCGCGATCGACAGGATCTCGCGCATGAAGCCGCGCACCATCGCAAGCAGGCCCGAGATCAGCATTACCGCGAGCAGGACGAGATCGAGTATCGTTATCGGCATCGGCTGGTCAGGTCCGCTTCCACGTTCTTCGCGAATCGGCGTGTCGGTGCCGCCCTAGCTGAGGGTCATATAGCGCTTCCGGCAAGGCCGGAAAACGCACTATCCCGCGCGCCGGATGTATAGCGGCGAGGGCGGATAACGTCACGCCGCTTTAGCCGTTTTCGCGCCGGAATCGCGCCGGTGTGGCATTTTTCTCCACCGCGTCCGTCTCCCGGTCGGCACCCCGATTGCCCCGCGGCGTGCCGCGTGCGGCAATTTCAGCAACCAGAGTGGTCAATCCGCCGACGCTGTTCAGCGAAAGCCCGGCATCGCCGCCGACCTCGGCGCGGGCCGATTCGGGCAGCACCGCGCGGCCGAAGCCGAGTTTGGCGGCTTCCTTCAGCCGGGCCGAGGTCTGCGCCACCGGGCGGACCGCGCCGGACAGCGAAATCTCGCCGAAATAGACCGCGTCGGTCGGCAGCGGCGCATTGACCAGCGACGACACCAAAGCGGCAGCCGCGGCAAGATCTGCTGCGGGCTCCTGGATGCGCAACCCGCCGGCAACGTTCAGGTAGACGTCATGGCCGGAGAGCTTTACGCCGCAATGGGCTTCCAGCACCGCCAGCACCATCGACAGCCGGCTCGGGTCCCAGCCGACCACGGCGCGGCGGGGCGTGCCGAGCGAGGTCGGTGCCACCAGCGCCTGCAATTCCACCAGCACCGGGCGGGTGCCCTCGATGCCGGCGAACACGGCCGTGCCCGGACTGCCGAGATCGCGCTCCGACAGGAACAGTTCGGAAGGATTCGAGACCTCGCGCAGGCCCAAGCCCGTCATCTCGAACACGCCGATCTCGTCGGTCGGGCCGAATCGGTTCTTGACCGCGCGCAGGATGCGGAATTGCTGCGAGCCCTCGCCCTCGAACGACAGCACCGCGTCGACCATGTGCTCGACCACGCGGGGGCCGGCGATCTGGCCGTCTTTTGTCACGTGGCCGACCAGGATGATCGCCGCACCGGATTTCTTGGCAAAACGAATCAGCGCCTGCGCCGAGGCGCGGACCTGGGTCACGGTGCCGGGCGCGGATTCCACGGTGTCGGTCCACATGGTCTGGATCGAATCGATCACGATCAGGCGCGGCACCGCGCCTTCCGAGAGCGTCGAGACGATGTCTTCGACCGAAGTCTCGGCGGCGAGCTGCACCGGCGCATCCGCAAGGCCAAGCCGCTCGGCCCGCAGCCGCACCTGCGCGACCGCCTCTTCGCCGGATATGTAAACCACGCGATGGCCGGCGCGGGCCATCAGGCTGGTGGCTTGCGTCAGCAGGGTCGATTTGCCGATACCGGGATCGCCGCCGACCAAGAGCACCGAACCGCGGACAAAACCGCCGCCGGTGACGCGGTCGAGCTCGGCCATGCCGGACGACAGGCGAGGAGCCTCCTGGCTCTTGCCGGTCAGCGATTCCAGCTTGAACGTGCGGCCCTTGCGCCTGGAGCGGATCGAGACCGGCATCGAGGTCGCGCCTGATGTGTCTTCCTCCACCAGCGTATTCCACTCGCCGCAGGACTCGCACTTGCCCTGCCAGCGGTTATACGCCGCGCCGCAATTCTGGCAGACAAAGGAGAGGGCGTTTTTGGCCATGGAGGGGGTGAGTCGCTGTCCGGCTGGAATAGACGGGTTTCCATAGCATGGAACGGTGGCCCGTGAGCATCAAACCATCGGATGGCGCGGCAGCCCCGAGTGCTAGGGATGCCGACGATCAACCTAGTGCTTGAAAAATTGAACGGCGAGCTGCTCGACGTCCGACCACGACTGCGCCAGATGCACGGCTCCGGCATCGCGCAGTTTTGCATCGTGGCCCTCACGGATATGACTGGCCGCGCACAGGCCGATCGCCGTCATGCCAGCGGCGACCGCTGCCCTGATCCCGCCCGCGCTGTCCTCGATCACAAGACATTCATCCGGGGGGACGCCCAGCTTGCCGGCGGCAAACAGAAAAATGTCGGGATGCGGTTTTCCCCGCGCGACCATATCGGCACTGAAGACATGATCGCCGAATTCCGCTTCCAACGCCAGAACCGAAAGGCACAGCTGCAGACGATCGATCGAACTGGATGATGCGATGCATCGGGGTATGTGGGCAAATCGCCTGATGAAATTTGCGGCTCCGCTCACTTCCTTCAGATCCGTTCGGAATCTGTCCAACGTGGCCAGCTTGAGGTCGCCAGCAAAATTGGCCGGCACCGGCTTTCCGATCGCCGCTTCGATCTCGGCGATCGCCTCATCCCACCTTCGACTGGAATAGCGGGTGAGGGCCTGGTCAAGCGTAGTCGGATATCCGAGATCGGTAACGGTTTCCGCCAAAACGGTATTCACGATCGCTTCGCTGTCAGCGATGACGCCGTCGAAGTCAAAAATAATGGCGCCCACTATGTTGGTCCCGATCAAGATTAGGGTTCACCGCTCATAGCGGTCCGGCATCAAAATGTGCTCGCGCATCCGGAAGCAGCCGAACACTTTGTGTTGCATTGTGTATCAACCTGGACGGCCAACGTTCAAAACGCATTGGCCAACATGGTCAGTCCGGCTGCGATCATGATGCCGTCCATGATCAGGCGAAATACATTGGGCTCAAGCTGCAGCACGAAGCGCTTGGCGATGAAGGCGCCCGACATCAGCGAGGAGCCGGCGATCACGCCCTTGAGGAACAGATCAGGCGTCAGCGCGCCGAACCGCTCGAAGGTCACCGATTTGCTCACATAAAGCCCGAGCGAACTGGCGGCTTCGGTGGCCAGGAATGCGCCTTTGGTCAGCCCGTAGAACAGAAACAGCGGTACGCTGAGCGGACCGGTCGACACCACGACGCCAGTGAGATAGCCGATAACAGCGCCGCCGATCGCAAGATGCCAGAGGTTTGCTTTCAGATCATGCCGCGTGAGCCAGTGCCGCACCGGCACCATCGCGATCAGGAACACGCCGATCGCGATGTCGACGACATGCGACGGCAGCGCCAGCAGCGTGCGGGCACCGAGCGCCGCGGCAGGGATGCCGGTGACCGAATAGGCAGCGCAAGCGCGCCAGTCGACCTCGCGCCACCAGGCCAGGATGCGCGAGAAATTCGCCATCACGGCGGCGATTGCCATGATCGGCACCGCCTGCTTCGGCCCATATTGATAGACCAGCACCGGCATCAGCATGATCGACGAGCCGGTGCCGACAATGCCTGAGATGGTGCCGGCGAGCAGGCCGACCATGAGGACGAACAGGAAGCCCAAAACGGCCCTTTCAGCTTCGAGGTTTGGGGGTCATTGCTTTGCAATCCCGGCGTCGCCGATGACCTGCTTCCAGCGCGAAATCTCGGAGGCGATCATGGTTCGCATCTCGTCGGGCGAACCGCCGCGGACCTCGTTTCCCATGGCTTCGAGCCTGGTCTTGGTTTCGGGCATCGCGAGCACGGCACGCACTTCGCGATTGAGCCGTTCGACGACATCAGGTGGAACGTTTCGGCTGGTTGCGATGCCGAGCCATGATCGAACCTCAAAGCCCGGGACGGTCGCGGCGATCGGGAGCACACCGGGAATCGAAAACCACGATCTCTCGCTTGTCACGCCGAGGCCCCTGATCGTGCCTGCTGCAAGCTGCGGGGCTGATATCGTCAGCGTATCGATCAGAATATCGATCTGGCCGCCGAGCAGATCATTGATCGGGCCGCCGCCGCCCTTGTAGGGCACGTGGATCATCCTGATGCCGGCCATGGACGACAGCAATTCACCGACCAGATGTTGCGTCGTTCCGACACCGACAGAACTGTAGGTCAGCGTGTCCGGCTTCGCCTTGGCTTCCGCGATCAGATCGGCCAATGTCTGAAACCGGTGGTTGGCTTTGACGGCAACGACAAAGGGAAAGAACACGACCGTCGAGATCATCTGGAAATCATCGACCGGATCAAACGGAAGGGTCTTGTAGAGCGCCGCCGAGACCGCGTGGCCGCCTGTCAGCATGATCAACGTGTAGCCGTCCGGCGATGCCTTTGCTGCGCGGTCAGACGCGATATTGCCGCCGGCGCCGGGACGGGCCTCCACGATGACAGGCTTTGCAAGCCGGCGCGAAAGCCCATCGGCGACGATGCGGGCGATCGCATCGGCGTTGCCGCCAGCGCCAAATCCGTGCATCAGCGTGATCGGACGGGACGGGTAATCTTCGTCAGCGCGCGCATCAAGGCTGCCGAACGCACAAAGAAGCGCAGCGGTCGCAGCCATCATCCCCCGAAATCGCACCCGCTTTCCTCCGCTTCGCATTTTTTTCGAGCCGAGGTTATCCGAGTTCCGGACCAGATGGCTATATCATTGGCCTCCGGTCGCATGCCGACCGGTGCCGGATCGCCTGCTGCTGACACCATGCTGGCAGCAGGATTCGGCTACAACCTTGGCGATATTATTCGAAAGGGAGCGGATCGTGACGATCAAGGGCGGCTGCCATTGCGGGAACACGCAATTCGAGGTGAGCGAGGCGCCGGCCGGCGTGACCCGCTGCACCTGTTCATTGTGCGCCAAGCGCGGGGCGCTGTGGGCCTATTACACCCCGGCGCAATTTCGCCTGACCTCGCCGCCCGACAATGTCGCGACCTACCAATGGGGCAGCCGCACCGTGAAGCATCATTTCTGTGCCGATTGCGGGTGCGGAACCTATTCGGAATCGCCGGACTGGTCGACCGGCAAGCCGGACTTCGACAATCCCAAGGTCGGTGTCAATGCGCGGCTGCTCGACGATTTCGATCTCGACGCGGTGCAGGTCGCCGTGATCGATGGCAAGAATTTGTGGTGACATCGGAGCAAGAGATCGTCATTGCGAGCCAACGGGTCGCGCGAATGCGCGCCCGATGACAGGCTCCGCGAAGCAATCCATTCTTGCTTTGCGCAGCGAGATGGATTGCTTGGTCGCTTCGCTCCTCGCAATGACGGACATTTTGTCGCGCTACCGCAACACCACCCACGCCGGCGCGTGATCGCTGGCGCCTTCTTCGCCGCGGAGTTTTCGATCGACGCCGGCTTTCATCAATCGCGGTGCAACGGCCGTGCTGAGCAGCAGATGATCCAGCCGCAAGCCCGCATCGCGCGGCCAACGGTTGCGCTTGTAGTCCCAGAACGTGAACATCGGTTTTGACGGATGGAGCTTGCGGATCGCGTCGGTCCAGCCTTGCTCGACCAGCGATCTGAACGCGGCCCGGCTGTTCGGCTGGATCAGTGCATCCTTGTCCCAGGATCGGGTCGGATAGATATCCAGCTCGGTCGGCGCGACGTTGTAGTCGCCGGCGAGCACGACCGGGAGATCCTGCTTGAGGAACTTCGCGGCGTGCGATTTGAGCCGCCTGAACCAGTCGAGCTTGTAGTCGAATTTCGGTCCGGGCTGCGGATTGCCGTTCGGCAGATAGATACTGGTGACGATGATGCCGCGGACGGCGGCCTCGATGTAGCGCGCCTCGTGGTCATCGGCGTCGCCGGGCAGCGCCGTCCGGATCAGGATCGGATCGGCGTTCCGCGCCAGGATGGCAACCCCGTTCCAGGTCTTCTGCCCGCGCCACACCGCGCCATAGCCGGCCTTGTCGATTGCAGAAATCGGAAAATCGGCGTCGGTTGATTTCAGTTCCTGCAACGCAACCACGTCGGGTTTTGCCGTGCGCAGCCAGCGCAGCAGGTTCGGCAGCCGGCGGTTGATATTGTTGATGTTGAAGGTCGCGATCTTCATGGCCTGACTGAACTAAGCGTTTTCGAGCGAAGTGGAGACCGGTTCGCGTAAAGAAAACGCGTCAAATCAAAAACTAGACCCTTGGTTCTGATTTCGATCAGAACCAAGGGTCGCGTCAGGCCGGTGTCGCGGGAGCGGATGGCGGGGGCTCGGCCGCGACGGGGGCTGCCGCGACCGCCTCAGCCGTCGCATCGCCGCCCTTGTAGACCCGCGCATAGCGCCGCCCGAGGCTGGTTAGCACCTCATATCCGATGGTGCCGAAATGATGCGCGAGTTCATCGACCGTGATGCCTTCGCCGATCAGCGTCACCAGATGACCGCGCCGCACCGCGTTCTTGTCGAGATCGGTGACGTCGACCGCGATCAGGTCCATCGAGACCCGACCGGCGATTGGGCAGCGCTTGCCCGCGACCACCACCTCGGCGCCGCGGGTGCCGTCATTGGCGCTGGCGGCGCGGAAATAGCCGTCGGCGTAGCCGGTGGCAATGATCGCAAGCCGGGTCGGCCGCCGCGCCGTCCAGGTGCCGCCATAGCCGACCGTCTCGCCGCGATCGATGTTGCGGATCTGCACGATGCGTGCCTTCAGATCGACCACCGGCCGCATCGGATTGTCGGCCTCCGGTGTCGGATTGACGCCGTAAAGTGCTGCTCCCGGCCGCACCAGATCGAACTGGAACGGCGCGCCGAGGAAGATGCCGGAGGAATTCGCCAGTGACGCCGGCACGCCGGTGAACAGGCTCGCGATCTCGCGGAAGGCGGTGAGCTGCCTGGCGTTGACCGGGTTGTTGAGCTGCTCGCCGGAGACGAGGTGGCTCATCAAAAGCGTGATGCCGTGATCGCCGGCCGTGATGCGCGGAATGATGCCCTGCGCCTCCGATACCGTCAGCCCCAGCCGGTTCATGCCGGTGTCGATATGGATCGCAGCACCCCCCGACCAGCCGGAGCGGCGGCAGAACACGTCCCATTCGGCGAGCTCGTTGAGGTCGCCGATCACGGGCTTGCAGTCGATCCTGGCATAGCTCTCGCCGGTATTCTGGAAGAAGCCGCCGAGCGCGTAGATGGCCGCTGATGGAACCGCGGCGCGGACGACGCTCGCTTCATCGAGGGTTGCGACGAAGAACGTCTTGCAGCCGGCGGCGGCGAGCGCGCGCGAAACCTGTTCGGCGCCACAGCCATAGGCGTTGGCCTTCACCACGGCGGCGCATTCGGCCGGTACGGCTGATTTCTCGAGCTTGCGCCAGTTGGTGACGATGGCGTCGAGATCGACGGTCAATATGCCGGTGGCGGCCGCAAGCGCGGCCTGCTGGTTCGCCTCGGGCGAGAGCAGGGAGTTTGGCGGGATCGATTTCGGGTCAGGCGCGATGTTCATGCCGCCGTTTTACGCGCCGTGACGCGGCGGTTCAACCGCGCTGATGGCCGGTTACGGCACGCGATAGGGCAAATGATCCTCTTCCACGTGATCACTAAACCGGGTGAATTGCCCTTCGAAATTCAGTTTCACAGTGCCGGTAGGCCCGTGACGCTGCTTGCCGATGATGACTTCTGCCTTGCCATGTGCAAGGCCCATTTCGGTTTGCCATTTTTCAAATTCGGGCGTGCCCATTTTCGGTTCTTTGCTCTGCAAATAATATTCCTCGCGATACACGAAGATCACGACGTCGGCGTCCTGTTCGATCGAGCCGGATTCGCGCAAGTCCGACAGTTGCGGCCGCTTGTCGTCGCGGTTTTCGACCTGACGCGAGAGCTGCGACAAGGCGATGATCGGAACGTTCAATTCCTTGGCGAGCGCCTTCAGGTTGGTGGTGATCTCGGTGACCTCCTGCACGCGGTTGTCGTTGCCGCGCTTACCGGAGCCCTGCAATAGCTGGATGTAGTCGATCACGATCAGGTCGAGGCCCTTCTGCCGCTTCAGCCGGCGCGCGCGCGCGGTGAGCTGCGATATCGACAGGCCGCCGGTTTCGTCGACATAGAGCGGCAGCGACTGCAACTCGATCGAATAGTCGCGGATTTTCTCGAAATCGGTCTCGGTGATGCCGCCGCGGCGGATCATGCTGGAGGCGATGCTGGTCTGCTCGGCCAGAATACGCGTCGCGAGCTGTTCGGCGGACATTTCGCAGGAGAAGAACCCGACAATGCCGCCATTGACGGATTTCATGGTGCCGTCGGCCTGAACCTCGGCGCGATGCGCCTTCGCGATGTTGTAGGCGATGTTGGTGGCGAGCGCGGTCTTGCCCATACCGGGACGGCCGGCGATGATGATCAAGTCGGACGGCTGCAGGCCGCCCATCTTGGTATCGAGGTCGCGCAGGCCGGTGGCGACGCCGGACAGTTTTCCGTCGCGCTGGAAGGCCTTGGCCGCCATGTCGACGGCAACCGTGAGCGCCTGCGCGAAGCGCTGGAAGCCGCCGTCATAACGACCGGTCTCGGCCAGTTCGTAGAGCTGCCGCTCGGCGTCCTCGATCTGCGCGCGCGGCGCGAAATCGACCGGCGCCTCGAAGGCGACGTTGACCATGTCCTCGCCGATCCGGATCAGATCGCGGCGCAGCGAGAGATCGTAGACGGTACGGCCGTAGTCCTGCGCGTTGATGATGGTGGTCGCCTCCGCAGCCAAGCGGGCGAGATATTGGCCGACGGTCATGCCGCCGATGTCGGTGTCGGCCGGCAGGAAGGTTTTCAGCGTTACCGGCGTTGCGACTTTGCCCATCCGGATCAGGCTGCCGGCGGTGTCATAGATCGTCTGATGCAGCGGCTCGAAGAAGTGCTTCTGTTCCAGGAAGTCCGACACCCGGTAGAACGCGTCATTATTGACCAGGATCGCGCCCAACAGGCTCTGTTCCGCTTCGATATTGTGCGGTGCGCTCCGGTAGGCCGGCGTTGCCGCGTCGGGAGCGAGCTTGAGGACGTTCGAATCAGTCATGGCCATGGTATTATTATTCTTCGGATTGGGTCGTTATTGGGATTCCCGGATGTGGGGCGGCGATAAAGCGCCACCCTTGCTCGGAGCGAAAGTGCGAAGGTGCCTTATGCACGATTCACACAATGCCAAGTGTTAATCCGCAGCCCTCGGCGCATTCCGCTTGACGGCTTTTGCTTAAATCCGGCCCGACGGCCAGGCCGTGCCACGGCGCCCGGTGACGATGTTGGTAAAAATGATGTCAGTAAAAAATTAAGTGCAGCCTGAACCTTTTCAGGCCTGGACGTACCTAATCCAAGGGTGAGGCGTATTCGAACCGATATCTCAACCTTTGATCAAGTCAGGATGAGATAGAGCAGCCCTACCAGGGCGGCCGCCACGCCGGCAGCGATCAAGGCGTAGTCGGTCGCGATGTCGGCTTTCGGGTCGAACGAGGATTTGTAGGTTTTCCGGGCCATTGCGGTGGAATACTACACGCCGCCGTGGCCTTCTGTGAAGCAGATCACACCGGGAAGGTTTTCTTCGCGGCATGGTGGCTGGAACGATCCGGCGCCTTTCGGGTTGAGGCAGCAGGCTTAGAGACGACGGGCATAGAGACGACGATGGGTCAGCAACTCCAGACATCGAGATCAGAAGGCTGGCGGTCAGAACGCGGCGACCGGCGGTGGCTGTCGATGCTGATCGACACCATGGAAGAAGTGTCTCGTCCGGAATGTCGCGCGATGCCCTGCGACCCGTTCGTGCTGGCGGCGGTGCGCGCGCAGCTTGCCCGCCCCGCATCGGCGTTGGCGCATTGCGGCTCGGGTTTCAGCCTGCGGAACTAAAACTCTCCCCCGGTCCTGACTTACTCGCCGGCCAGTTGCAGCCGCGGCCGCGTGCTCTGTTCGATCTCGCGCAGTCTGGCTTCTTCATGCGCGATATAGTCGCGCGTCATCGGCACGACGCCCTGGCGCTTGGTGAGCTGCAGCTGGAAATTCATCATGTTCTGCTTGCGGAACGACATCTCGGACGCCGCCAGATAGAATTCCCACATCCGCGCAAAGCGCTCGTCGTACAGACGCACGGCCTCTTCGCGCCGCGCCATGAAGCGCTCGCGCCAGGCTTTCAGCGTCTCCGCATAATGCAGGCGCAGGATTTCCATGTCGCAGACCAAGAGCCCGGCCTTTTCGATCGCGGGCATGACTTCGGAAAGCGCCGGGATATAGCCGCCGGGGAAAATATACTTGGTGACCCAGGGGCTCGTGACGTCAGGGCCGGTCGAACGGCCGATCGAATGCAGCACCATCACACCGTCGTCGCTGAGCAGTTTGGCGCAGCGCCTGAAATAGGTCTCATAGAAATCGACGCCGACATGTTCGAACATGCCGACCGACACGATGCGGTTGAACGGGCCGGGGATGTCGCGATAATCCTCGAGCAGGAACCTGGCCGATCGGGTCAGATTCTTCTCCGCCGCGCGGGCGTTCGAGACCTGCAACTGCTCGGTGGAAAGCGTCACGCCGGTGACGTCGGCGCCGGTCATCTCGGCGAGATAGAGGCCAAGGCCGCCCCAGCCCGAGCCAATATCGAGCACGCGATCGCCGTGCCGGATCAACAGTTTTGCGGCGAGATGGCGCTTCTTGGCGAGTTGAGCATCGTCCAGTGTCGCGTCCGGCGTCTCGAAATAGGCGCAGCTATATTGCTTGTCGGCATCGAGGAAGAGCGAATAGAGCCGGCCGTCGAGGTCGTAATGATGGGCGACGTTGTCGCGCGAGCGCCCGCGCGGATTGAACTGCTTGAAGCGCCGGATCAGATAGCGCAGCCACCATTGCAGGCGAGCCCATCGCGGCACCATCTCGGGCTGGTCCAGAAAGATCGCCAGTGCATCGGCGATCGAACCATTCTCGACCACGAAGCTGCCGTCCATATAGGCTTCGCCGAGATAAAGCTCGGGATTGAGAAGGATTTTGCGTTCCGTAGCCGTCGTCAGGAAGCGCACCGACACCGGCTGCCCGGTGCCATCGCCGCAGGTAAATTTCGCCCCACTCGCAGTCGTGAAGGTCATCGTACCGCGACGAAGGAATTGTCCCAGGAAATAACGTAACAAGCGGTCCATCGAAGCACCAACGGAGCGGCTGTGACACCCGACGCCCAGTGGAACAGATCGTTCCAATGTGCATCAACACCAACATAATGGGCCCCAAGCGGAAGCGCTACTGCGTTGTAGTCAAAGCGGATATTCCCAAATGTGACAATCACGCAGATGCGTCATAGATGCGCTTCCATTCGCGCGATAATCGGATAAAAGGTGACCGCCGCGACCAACTCGTGCAGCGTGCAGCGCGGGGGCAGCGATTTCCGGATCAGGAGAATGAGGGAATGTTGAGCCGAGCGCTCAGTTTAGCGACGGTGACGCTTCTGATCGGCTGTCTCGCGGCGGGGGCGGCGCATGCGCAGGCGACCAATCTCGAGGCCGGCAAAAGCCCTTCCCAGATCTTCTCTGGCACCTGCACTGTCTGCCACAAGAGCCCGCGCGGGCTGTTGAAGACCGTGCCAGCCTCGTCGTTGCCGGGCTTCCTGCGCCAGCATTATACCACCTCCAGCGACATGGCCTCGGTGCTGTCGTCCTATCTGGTTTCCAACGGCGCGACCGATACGCGGTATCAAGCTAAGGATCAGCCGAAGCAGGGCAAGAATTCCAAGCAGGACGCCAGGCAGGAGGCGAAGCCCGCCGGTCAGCCCGGCGCGGACCAGCTCGATCGCTTCGGCCGCCGGCTGCACGCGCCGGCCCGGATGCAAGAGGCTGCGAAGCCCGACGCCGATGGCTTGACGCCGCAGGGCGAGGGCGGACGTCCGGGCCAAAAGGGCAAGCGCCTGGCGCGGCCAAGTGAGGCGCCCGATACCAAGCCCGCCGACGGCCAGACGCCGGCGCAGGCCGCAACCGACGCCAAGCAGGGCGCCCGGCAGAAGCTGAGTAAGCGCGGCAGGCCCACCGAGGAACTGCCGAAATCCGATACCGCAAAGCCCGACGCCGCCAAGGAAGAGGCCGCCAAGGGCGAGCCGAAGGAAGACGCGTCCAAATCTGAATCCAAGACCGAAACCGCAAAGACGGACGCTGCCAAGGGTGAGGCCGACAAGGCCGAGACTGCCGCGAAGCCAGTTGGCGAAGACAAAACCGCCAAGGTCGATGCGCCCAAGGAAACTGCAAAGGAAAGCGGCGGCAGCGAGCCTGCGCCGTTGCGGCCCGATCCGGTTCCGCCGGTGACGCCAGCGCCTCCGGCGACCGCTACGGCTCCTTCGGGGTCCCCGACCACCACCGGCGGCACGCCCGAGCCGTCCGCGAGCCCGTCAGCGGCGGCTTCGCCCACGCCCCCGGCTGCACCGCCGGCGCCGCCTGCGGTGACCGCCTCCGCGCCGCCGGTCGCCGGGCCGCCAGTGCCCCCGATCTCCCAATAAGTCGCGCCCCGGCACGCGCGGGCCGGGGGCATCGCTTGACCATTTCTAGAGTGATACTCTAGAGTGGAGATCTAGTGGCAATTCGGGAAACGGACATGGCGACGACCGGGCGAGAGGATCTGCTGGCGGCGGGCCTGGCGGTGTTCGACCGCGACGGGTTTGACGGCGCCACCGTCGCGGCGATCCGGATGCGCGCGCGGGCCTCCAACGGCAGCTTCTTCCATTTCTTTGGATCGAAGAAGGAACTGGCCGGCACCTTGTTTCTGGAGATCCTGCAGCGCTACCACGCCAGCCTTCTCGCGGCGGTCGATGAGATCGGCGGCGCCAGCGCAGGCGTGGCGCGGCTGATCCGCGCCCATCTCGATTGGGTCGTGAACAACCGACGCGAAGCGCGCTATCTGTTCGAGATTTCGCGCAGCGAATGGGGCGACGAACTCCGCATGGCGCAGCGCGCGCAGAACGCACGCCTTGCCGAAGGAGTCGAGCGCTGGCGCGCGCCGCTGATCGCGCGCGGCGAGTTATTGCCGATGACGCCGATCGTGTTTTTCAGCCAGATCATCGGGCCGGCGCAGATCTTCTGCCGCGCCTATCTCGCGGGCCGCGACCGCGCCGACCCGAGAGCGCAGATCGACACCCTGATCGCCTGTGCGATCCGCGCGGTTGTCGGCCCCGAAGCGATCGAGCGCCCAGGAGAGAAGACATGACCGGCGAAATCGATCAGGATTTTGCTCCGATTGCGAGCCGTATCCGGGACAATGTCGGCCGCCAGGGATTCATGAATCATGTCGGCGCCGAATTATCCGAACTGACGCGCGGCGCCTGCACGCTCGAGGTCGAGCGCCGGCCGGAGCTGTTGCAGCAGCACGGGCTTTTTCACGGCGGGGTGACGGCGTTTCTGGTCGACAACGCCACGACGATTGCGGCGGCGGCCTCGCGTGGCCAGCCGGCGCTGACGGCGGAGTACAAGCTGAATCTGCTGTCGCCCGCGTCCGGCGAGCGCCTGATCTGCCGCGCCCGGGTGATCAAGCCGGGACGCCAGGTCGCGGTCGTTGCCGCCGATGTATTTTGCGTGATCGATGGCGTCGAAAAACACACCGCGACCGCGCTGGCGTCGATCGCGATGCTCGACGAGAAGGCCGCGGCTAAAATCCAAAGCCCGGCCTGACATAGCGTTTTCGAGCGAAGTGGGTACCGGTTTCGCGTGACGAAGACGCGTCAAACAAGAATCTAGAACTCCGGTCCTGATCTAATCAGAACCGGAGTTCTAGGCCGGGCTCTATTCGTTACCAGCGGAAAACCTTACTTCTCTTCGGCGGCGGGCGCCGGTGGCGCGTCGTCGCCGTGCTGGGCTTCCGGATCGAAGAATTCGCCGGCGGCGGCGATCGCCTCGGCGGCGGCGTCCTGGTCTTCCTGGCGAGTCGAGATGTCCTCACCGCGCTTGATGCGAGCGGCCTCCTCGGCGCTGCGCGCGACCGTTACCGAGATGCTGGTCTCGACTTCCGGATGCACCGCGACCGTCACCTTCTTCTGGCCGATCACCTTGAGCGGCGCGTCAAGCCAGATCTGTGTCCGGCTGACGGTGACGCCGTCGGCGGCCAGCGCGGCAACGATGTCGCGCACCGTGACCGAGCCGAACAGCTGACCGGATTCGGAGGCCTGACGGATGATCACGACCTCGCGGCCGTCGATCTTCTCGGCAACCTTGCTGGCTTCGCCCTTGGCCTGGAGATTGTTGGCCTCGAGCTCGGCCTTCATGCCGTCGAACTTGGCGCGATTGTCCGCGGTGGCGCGCAGCGCCTTGCCGCGCTTCAAGAGAAAGTTGCGGGCAAATCCGTCCTTGACGCGGACGACTTCGCCCATTTGGCCGAGCTTGGCAACGCGTTCCAGCAGAATGACTTCCATTTTGATTCTCCTTTGAGGTCTAATCGGGTTGTGGGTTGAGGGACAGAATTCAGGATGCAGGCAGCGGCGGCGGCCGCCCACGCAAATATCGTTCGCGAAATCCGAACACGGCGTCGGCAAGGCCGAGCACGACCATCGCCAGCACCGGCCAGCCGAACACCACGACGATGGCGTAGGTGCAGCTCAGCCAGAAGGCGCGGCTCTTCAACGTCAGCGTCAGCGTATGCAGCACGGCAAAGCCGGTGAGCGCGTAGCCCATCATCAGCGCCGTGGTGGCGATTTGCGCCAGCATCGCGACGAGCCCGCCGATGAAACAGAGTGCCAGCGCGACCGACAAGGCAACCAGCGTCATCGGCGGCAGCGCGGCGGTCTTCAAATCCGGCCACGGCCGATGCAGCCGTCCGGAGGTCGCCGTGATTTTTGCGGCCAGCCACAGATTGAGCGTCAGCGTCATCATGGCGACGATCGCCGCCGCCGCCGGCGCGATGATGACCAGCGCATCGACCCATTTTTCAACATCGCTGGACGGTAGCGCCTCGCCCGAGCCGAGAATCCTGAGCAGGCCGCGTTGCAGTGCGCCGGTGATGGTTTCTGCATCGCTGCCGAGCGTCAGCAGCGCTGCGGCCGTGGTCAGCACGGCAAAGCCCGCGATCCAGAGCAGGATGCGGCCGACCGAGTACCATTCCAGGGTGGGCGCAGCAGGTGCCGCGCCATTGCCCGCGTGCGCGTCCGGCACCGGCCGGCCGAGCAGCGCAAGATGGCCGAGCCACCAGGCGGGCAGCGCGACGGTGATCGCAAACGCAAGGCCATAGGGCAGGCCGAACACGGCGCCCAGTCCCGACGCCGCGGCGATGCCGCCGAAAGCCGCCGCGAGCGGCCCCCAGCCGAGCGCCGTCACCATCAGCGGCAGCGGCGCCAGATAGAACAACAGCAATGAGATCAGCGCGCCCGAGATGATCGAGGCGAACATCAGCGCGGCCGCAAGCCCGGCAGCAATAGCAATGATAAACGTCGCGATCATCAGCTGTCCCGCTCCTTTCGAGCGGTTAGAGGTTCTTCAAAACCCCAACCATCGGCGACCGGACGACCCGGAAGCCTTATGAAATAGTGCGACTGGCGGCACCCATGCCGCCGGTCGAAATGTCTAGCGAATGACGTAGGGAAGCAAACCGAGGAAACGCGAGCGCTTGATGGCGCGCGCGAGTTCACGCTGCTTCTTGGCGGAGACGGCGGTGATGCGGCTCGGCACGATCTTGCCGCGCTCGGACACGTAACGCATCAACAGCTTGGAATCCTTGTAGTCGATCTTCGGCGCATTCGGACCCGTGAACGGGCAGGTCTTGCGACGGCGGAAAAACGGACG
>Ga0137415_10001412_pt1 | contig 23771 bp, 23 predicted proteins | sample CZODoug3_1_1_16f_FD_183082 | JGI IMG/M metagenome (GOLD analysis project Ga0137415, IMG submission 183082) | Vadose zone soil fungal communities from Angelo Coast Range Reserve, California, USA - CZODoug3_1_1_16fungal (Hybrid Assembly) | ecosystem: Environmental > Terrestrial > Soil > Vadose...
TGAGAAAAGAGAAGGAGCGGATTTGCCACAGAGGCACAGAGACACGGAGAGGATCAAAGACGAAAGAGCGAATGCGGCAGCGATGGTGGGCTGGGAACATATCTGTTTGCCCTTTTTGTGCGGCCGCGAAGTGGAGGTGCGTCCCGGCTTCGCCGAGGACCTGCGGCGGCTATGAACTCAGGGGAGTGGTGCCGTCCCGGTCAAAGGTGGACGGGTCCGCTCCAGCGGACGGCCCGCCGTAATCGGGCGGGCGAACTTGAGGCCCGAGAGTCGGATACAGAATATCAGGGCTGGCAATGTTAGTCAAGAACTATTATTAACGATTGGTTAACCGTTCGAACGCGGGAAGGTCAAAACCCGCAGTTTTAGAAACCAAGGCTGCGGCACGCGGCGGGGCAGTTCGGAGCGGTGGTGCTTGAAGTTAGATCTAAACCCGCACGCTTGCACTGCGAAGCGTGCGGCACCCGACGTTACTTCCGCGCTCCGATGTTTAGTCCGAGAAGGCTGTTGAATACTCCTGGCCACCCGGCCAGAAGAAACAACCACCCCAAGACCCAGGTTCCCACCCCGAACCTGGGGCTCCCTCAACCCTAATTAGTTGATTGGCTCCCGGGGATTTACTCGGCGCACAATGGGAGATTGTGTAGAAATGACGTCCACCAGATGGTGCTCGCAAACGATTCTAAAGTGTAACAGCGGTCCTGGATACTCGTCGCTGAGACGGTTATTGTCCTTAACTTGTTGCAACAGCCGTGATTGGAAGTAGCGACGAAACCTGCGTCCTTCGTATGTGTCCGGGGGATCATCGTCAAGTGCAAACGATTCGTTGGTAACAACGTATGCGATATAGCTTGGCCATAGGATCTCAAAGGATTTAGTCGCGTCGTCTATTTCGACTGGATGACCTTCCAGAATCATACCGCCAACCTCTCGTTCCGCGGCGTCGGGCTGATTTGCGGAGAGCGGAGCGTGGGCGGGGCAGAAGTTGGGGTTGGCGTTGGTCGTGGTGAGGCGGCAGCGCCGTCCGTTGGGATACAGATAGATACAACGAGCGGAGTTGTTGATGAAGCGGGAGTTAGCAGTTTGCTGGAACATTAAAGTTTTCCTTTATAAGCGGGATTTTGGAAATAACAGGGGGCAACGCAGAAGTTGATGAAAACAAAGAGATTGCGAAAAAAGCAACTCAGAAGTGATTGGAACGAAAGGATTTGAAAATCGATGCTTGAGAAAAGAGAAGGAGCGGATTTGCCACAGAGGCACAGAGACACGGAGAGGATCAAAGACGAAAGAGCGAATGCGGTAGCGATGGTGGGCTGGGAACATATTTGTTTGCCCTTTTTGTGCGGCCGCGAAGTGGAGGTGCGTCCCGGCTTCGCCGAGGACCTGCGACGGCTACGAACTCAGGGGAGTGGTGCCGTCCCGGTCAGAGGTGGACGGGTCCGCTCCAGCGGACAGCCCGCCGTAATCGGCGGGTAGACCCGCCCAAAATGAGGCGGGCAGGCTTGAGGCCCGAGAGTCGGGTACAGAGTATCAGGTCCAGCGATGTTAGTCAAGAACTATTATTAACGATTGGTTAACCGTTCGAACGGCGGGAAGGTCAAAACCCGCAGTTTTAGAAACCAAGGCTGCGGCAGGAGGCGGGGCAGTTCGGGGCGGTGGTGCTTGGAGTTTAGATCTAAACCCGCACGCTTGTACTGCGAAGCGTGCGGCACCCGACGTTACTTTCGCGCTCCAGCGTTTAGTGCGAGAAGGCTGTTGAATTCTCCTGGCCACCCGCCTTGCCACTTTGAATTCATTTACGTCGTATCATCCCGTGCGCGCGAGTCAGATCATTCTGATGGTTTGGGCTGTCCGGGGTTGTCGGTCGGCATTGTCCCGAGGCGGGCATAAAAAACGACAAGGCGGAAGTCCGCCGCCCCGGTAAATTGCCAACCGTAGTTGCGACCGATTTGCTCCGCGATCTTGTCAAACGCTTCTCGAACCGTGATCTCCTTGAACGAAGCGGTCCATGGGTGGGCGAAGTTGACGGCAGCACCTGTTTGCATGATTGCGATCTGCTCTTTTGGAGGGGGCAGTGCGGCTACGGCCTGAAAAACAGCCGCCTGTGCATCCGGCACGTTCTTCAGTTCCAAATCGTCGAGTCTGCGGTTGAATAGATAAGTCTTGTCATTTTCAACGGCGCGAGGGAAGACATTGATCTCAGTGCCGATCTGGTGCCAAGAGAATGTGGGGTCTAGCGCGCAAAGCTGGTCAAGAACATTCGCAAGCGTGTCTGATGCGAGAACAACCTGAAATTTGCGCAATGTCGGAGCCTTAGCCGATATCGTTTGTCCCAACGGCAGTTCTACGGCAAACCCTACTCCGGTGGTTGATCGATTGAGCTTGCCAAGACCGTCGAGGATCGTCTCGTTATTCAGTTCCAAGGATGGTGCAGTTTGCTTCAACGGGTTAGGTGGCGATTGCGATGTTGCGGCCGGGTCCCGCTGTCGCCTGCCGAAAGGGAGCGCCAAGGCAAGGCAGACAAGACAGCCGATCAAAGTCCACTCAACTTGTCGGGCCATTGTTCGTCACCGTAACGCCAGTAGAGGACCATGTAAGCGTATTATTCCAAGCGATTTAGATGCGTGTCCTGGAGGGAGGGTTCTCTCTAGGCTCCGGTTCTTTGCGCGACTTCACCTGGCGAAGTCGCGGAGGGCGGAGAGGAGGCGGTCGACTTCTTCGGTGGTGTTGTAGTGGACTAGCCCGATGCGGAGGAAGCCGCCTTTGGACTCGACGCCGAGGCGCTCGCTTAGGTTTAGGGCGTAGTAGTTGCCGTCCCAGGTGAAGATGCCGCGGTCGCCGAGGAATTTGGCGATTTCGGTTGGGTGGTGGTCGCCGATGCGGATGGAGACGGTGGAGCAGCGCTCGTGGAAACGATTCTTGTCGCTGATGCCGAAGAAGCGGAGGTTGGGGATGGCGAGCAGACCGTCGATCAGACGCGTGAGCAGCGACATCTCATGCTGGTGCGTTACGCGATAGGCGGCAAGTAGGGCGCTCCTGCGATCTGTGGCGGTCGGATCGTGACGGCGGCCGAGCTCGGCGAGGTAATCGACGGCGGCGCCGATTCCGGCGATCAGCTCCTGGACTTGCGTTCCGGTCTCCCAGCGATCGGGAAGGGCGTCGGTGGCGGGCCGCACCTTGTAGGGCTTGAATTGCAGGAGGCGCTCGCGCTTGCCGTAGAGCGTGCCCATGTGGGGGCCGAAGAATTTGTAGGGCGAGCAGGCGAGAAAGTCGCAATCAAGGGCGCGGACGTCGATCGGGCCGTGGGGTGCATAGTGAACGGCGTCGATGAACATGAGCGCGCCGGCATCATGGGCGAGCTTGGTGATTTGCGCGACGGGATTGATGGTGCCCACGGCGTTGGAGGCGTAGCCGACGGCGACGAGCTTTGTTTTTGCGTTGATCTTGCGTTTTAGATCGTCGAGGTCGAGAGTGCAGTCCGCTTCGCGAATATCGACCTGGCGAATCACGACACCTTTTTCTTCCAGCGCGCGCCAGGGAGCGACGTTGGCATCGTGGTCCAGAGTAGTGACTACGATTTCGTCTCCGGGCTTGAGATCGCGGCCGATGGCGCGGGAGAGCGCGAACGTAATCGTGGTCATGTTCTGGCCGAAGACCACTTCATCCGCATCGCAATTGAAAAAGTCAGCCATCGCGGCTCGCGCGGACTTGATCATTGCGTCATTGGCGCGGCTCGTGGCAAATGCGCCGCACGTATTCGCGTTGGACGAAGTGAAATAGTTCTGTACAGCATCGATTACTTGCTTGGGGACTTGTGTCCCTGCGGGCCCGTCGAGGAACGCGGCGAGCTGGCCATTCACCTGTAATTTCAGCGACGGAAATTGCGCTCGTACCCACGCGGAATCGAGCGGCTTGTTTCCTGTTTCCTGGAAAGCGGGTGTGCTCATTTTTCTCTCACGACTGTGAATTTATCTCACGGTTGCGTATTTATCTGCCGACTATGCAGCCAAATTGTCAGGCCAGTTAGTTTCTCACAATCAGGCGCCGCCATTGAAACGCCGCCGGCGTGATAAAATGGCTGCAGTTGTTCCTCACTCATGCCGCGCTAGCGCCGGCTATCAACTCAGCGCTACGTTTCTCAAGAGGTGCCATCGTGACCGAGAGTTTCACGCCGACGGAGCGCACGCGTGTGATTCGCGAACCGCATCGCGGAGCCTATGATCGCGAAACAATCTACCAAATTCTCGATGAAGGATTTGTGTGTCACGTAGGATTCTCGACGGCAGAGCAGCCGTTTGTGATTCCCACGCTTTATGCGCGGGTGGACGATGCGATCTATTTCCACGGCTCCGCGGCAAGCCGCATGCTTCGTGGCTCAGCCACGGGCATTCCCGTGTGCATTACGGTGACGCTGACGGATGGCTTCGTGCTGGCGCGGTCCGTGTTCAATCACTCGATGAACTATCGCTCCGTGGTGGCGCTTGGCAAGGCGACTCTGGTGGAAGCACCTGGCGAAAAGCTCGACGCTCTACATGCGTTCACAGAAAAGATTTTGCCGGGCCGCTGGGAAGACGCGCGGCAACCGAATGAGAAGGAACTAAAGGCCACGAGCATCTTGAAGCTGGAGCTTACCGAGGTTTCGGCGAAGATTCGCTCAGGTCCGGTGCAGGACGACGAAGAAGATTACGCGCTGCCGGTGTGGGCCGGGATTGTGCCCCTGCATTTGCAGTCCGGGGAGCCCGTTCGCGACGAGCGGTGCGATCCGGCGATTCCGACGCCAGCGTACGCCGCGAAGTATAAGCGGTAAGTGGCGCATTTCGATGCAGCCAATCCGGCAGCGATCATTCTCGCTAACTGCAGACGGCGCGAAGGAAATCCGCGAGCAAGCCGTACCCGGTGGCCTCAATTCCGGGGTTGTGCTCAACGAGGGATAATCCGAAGACATCCAGATCGAAGCGGATCGCGGAGCTTGTGCCTTCCAAGCTTGCAAGCGGGTCAGAAGCGAGGAGCAGCTCCGGCTGCACGCTGCAGTCCACGCCATCACCGCGGCGTTCCGCACGGCACACCAGCTTGTAGCGCATGCCCGACGCGCGGACAGATCGGATTTTTTCTTCGCCGAGTTCGCGTATGCCGGTGCGGCGAACTTGCTCGAGCCTCACAGGCGCGTTCATTAGCACAATCGCAAGCGCCGCGACTTTGACCGCGGCATCCCAGCCGTCCAGGTCAGCGCTCGGATCGGTTTCCGCCACGCCCATGGCCTGCGCCCGTCTGACTCCCTCTTCAAAGCTGCGCCCCTTCTCAATTTCCGTGAGCACAACGTTTGTGGTGGAATTCAACACGCCAGAGAAGCCGCGCAACTCCGTCGCCGGCAGGCCGAGCGGGAACATGGAGAAAATCGGCACGCCATCCATAACCGTCGCTTCATACAAAAACTTTTTGCCCTTCTCTCGCGCCAAGGCGGCCAGTTCGCCGAGCGCGTGCACGATCGGCCCTTTGTTCACGCTGATGGCGTGAGCGCCCAATTCCAACGCCGCTTTGATGTGGTCAATCGCGGGCTGACCGGTGTGCACATCGAGCGAACTGGCCTCAAAAAAGACATCCGCCCTGGCCTGCTCCAGCCACTCGCGCACATTTCGCGCTGGTGAGGCTTGGTGCGGCGTCGGCCAGTGTCCATTCAGAATGGCCAGCGGATTTAATCCGTCCGGATTCGCCAGCCATCCGTTCCGCCGCGTGGCCACGCCGGTGAGCCTCCAGCGAACGTCATAGCGGCGGCGAAGCTCCGTCTCCTTTGAGATCAGCAGGCGCAGAAATGCGCGGCCGACATTTCCAAAGCCAACGATAGCGAGGTTATAGGACGGAATTTGCGCTCCTCTGCGACAGCTCAGACAACTGCTCAGATGCTTCTACGAGCGTTACGGTGCTGTTGGCTTACTTTGCCGCGGCCAGATTGCTCGCCGCCGATGCGATCAGCGCCGCCTCATCATGCAAGACGCCAGCCACCACCACGATGGCTTCATCCGCCTGCTTCCACTGCTTCTGCTCGATGGCTTCGCGTACGGCGGGCATCGTCTTGACGGCGTAGCCCGTGTAGAAGCCTGGCGCGTATAGCTGGTGCTTAAACCACGGCCGATTCGGCAGACCTTGGGAGTTGGTGAGCTTGCGCTCGCTCTCCATCAGCAGATGGTTTACTTCGGCGAGCGATGCGGAAGCGAGCCGCGCGCCGCCATTGGCGCTAACTTGGTCGAATGCTTTGCGGTATTCGGTTGCGCTGCGCGCAAGCTCCTCGGACGCGTTTTCGAGCGGCGCGAAATTCAAATGCGGCGGCACAGCCTCGGCCGCGGGCGCTACGAGCGGGTGGCGTGGGTCGTCGGTGGCCTTGAACACGCCTTCCTCTATTTCGCGGTTGCGCTCGCGGATGTCATCTTGTGTCTTCTGCGACAGCGTTTTCAGTTCCTTCACGTACATCTGAACCGTGTCCGAGAAGTCGCCGAATTCGAAGGGCAGCAGCTCGGCATCGGCGAGGCGCATCACTGCGGTTCCACCCGCTTGCGCGAGCGCGCGGCCGTAAACAAAGTCAACGTCGCTGAAATGCGTGTACCAGTAGAAATCGTCGTAGATGGAATGGTAGATGCCGCCGCCATCTTCCCCGCCGAATCCGATGTTGAGGGAAGCGACGCCATCGTGTTGGAGAAAGGCGGTGTAGTCTGATCCCGAGCCCAGCGCCGGAATGCGCGAGTCGGCGCGGTCGCGGATTTCCTTGCGCTGCTCGGCGGATTTTGCGGTCGCGATTTCGTGGAGGCGGCTGCGCTTCCAAACCGAAAGCTGCGTCTCGGGATCGGAAACGTCGCGCGCGACATCGTTGCTGAATCTCTCGAGCGTGTGCGAGCCTTCGACGCCCAGATAACCCCGGCCGTTACTGTCCGAGTTGACGTAGGCGACGGCATGCGCGCGCAGCTCGTCGTAATGTTCCTCTGCAAATTCCGTCGAGCCGAGCAAGCCCGGCTCTTCGCCGTCCCACAAGCACAAAATAATTGTGCGCTTCGGTTTCCATCCCGCCTTAAGCAGTTCGCCGAAGGAGCGCGCCTCCTCAAGCACCGCGACCGCGCCTGAAATTGGATCTTCCGCGCCATTTACCCAGGCGTCGTGATGGTTTCCGCGAATCACCCACTCATCCGGAAACGCCGAGCCGGGAATTTTCGCGATTACGTCATACACGGGCTTGATGCCCCAATTCGATTTCACCTTCAGGTGAACCTTCGCGGGGCCCGGCAAGCCGATGTGATAGGTGACGCCCAAGCCACCGCGCCAACCATCCGGCGCGACGCGTCCGGTCAAAGCGGCAAGCAGCGGCTGCGCATCGGCGTAAGAAATCGGAAGCACGGGAATTTTGGTAATCGTCGGAGCGTCTTTTATGTCCAGTCGCTTGGCATTTTTCGTGGCGCCGACTCCGGGCGTCAGCGGATCGCCGGGATAGACCGGCATGTCTGCAACGCTGCCGCGCTGCACACCGTCTTTTGGACGCCACGCGCCGGTGGGAAACGTATCACCCTGCACGAAGCCGTCTTCGTGCGGGTCGGAATAGATGAGGCACCCCAATGCGCCATGCTCTGCGGCAACTTTGGGCTTGATGCCGCGCCAGGAGTGGAAATAGCGCGCGATCACGATGGCGCCTTTTACGGAAACGCCCATGCGTTCGAGTTGCTCGTAATCTTCCGGGACGCCGTAGTTCACATAGACAAGTGGCGCGGTCACGTCGCCGTCAATCGAATATGCGTTGTAGGTGGGCAACTGTTCGTTTTGCTGGCTTGATGTGGGATCCTGCGAAACCGGCGGCTCCTGCAGCTTGGCCGTAAACTTGGGGCCTCCATCGACTAGCTCGACCACGCGTTCTTTCGGCGTGGGGAAGAGCACATCGAACTGTTCGATATGCGCATCGAGGCCAAATTCTTTGAACTTCGCCAGAATCCAATCGGCGTTTTGTTTGTCGTAATCGGAACCGACGTTGTGCGGGCGGGCTGATAGCTGCTGCATGTAGGAGCGCAGATTGTCCGGGCTGGGAATCGCGCGAAGCTTCTCCTCCCATTGACGCTCGGCGCGGGAAGAGTCCGCCGAATAGCCATACAATGTTGGCTCATCCGCGGTGACGCGCGTTCCAAGCGGCGCAAGCGACACAGCCGCAAACACAATTCCAGCGATGATGCTCCTGCGATTCATCCACCCTCCTCACAGACGGACAGCGCCCGTATTCTGCCTGAAATCGGGTGCGAATTAAAATTGAGTGTGAGTCTCGCGCTTGGTGCAGGATTTTGTTTCGGCGTGGACGTGGATACTGCGCTTTAAACCAGCGGCTTGGACATCAGAATATAATGGGAAGGAGCCTTGGCCGCTAAGTCTGCCGGGAATGGCTCGGTGCGAACGAAATCGTATCCGAGACGCCGGTAAAAAGGCAGCAACTCGTCGCCGCGCGCGCTGATGACGCGCAAATCCATCACGCGAGCACCCGATTGGAGCGCAAAATTCTCCGCCGCGGTTACCAGTTGCCGGCCAATTCCGGTTCCTTGCCTCGCTGGCTGCACGGAAAGAAGGCCCAGATAGCTGCGGTCGTCGCGCGTCTCGATGTAAACGCATCCCGCTAGTCCGCTCGAATCTTCCGCTATAAAAAATGTGCCGCCGCTCATATACGCGCGCACGCCCAAGTCATCGACGCGATCACCGTCGAAGACGACCTGCTCGACGACGAAGGCGGCATTGATCAGTTTTGTGAGCGCTTCGACGTCGTCGTCCGAAGCCTCCCGAATGCGGATATTTCCAGAGCGTGAAGCCGTGCTTGCGTTGCGCGTCATTGGATGGAGATTCATTCTGCCGAGTGGGGAGAGCCGCCGCAAGCTGGTTCCAAGGACAGTACGACTGCGCCGCTGCCATCAGATTTTATTTGAACCGCGACGCCCATTCGGTGCTTAGCCTTCGACGAAGTGGCAGGAATGCGTCTTCAGCACGAGCCAGACCTTTTTTTCTACGGCGAGTTGCAGGGCTCGTTCTGCGCCAGGCGTCACATGAACCGTGAAGACCACACCGCAGTCCACGCGCGCAACCACCAGCGTGCCGCGATGCTCTATCGAGGCGATTTTCCCTTCCAGGATATTGCGCGCGCTCAAAGCTCTCGGCGGTTCCGTGGCCAACAGGATATCTCCGGCTCGGATGGCAATTCGCACGCGGTCTCCAGGCGCAGCGTGCCCGAGGGGCACTTCGATTTCGCAGGTGGCGTCCGCAAGCCGCACGCGCATGACGCCGTCCGGTTCCCGTAAATCCAGCACCGTGCCGCTTAGCAAATTCTCGAACCCTGCCGCTTGCGCCAGACGCCGGCGGCGCGGCGCATCCAAAACTTCGCGCGGGGTTCCTTCGCTAATGATTTTGCCGTGCTCCATTGCGATCACGCGTTCGCCGAGCGCGTCTACCTCTTCGCGGCTGTGCGTTACGTACAAGACCGGGATTTTGTGCGCCGCATTCCACGCCCGCAAATCCTCGATGATGGAATTCTTTAACTCGGTGTCGAGTCCGGTGAGCGGTTCGTCCAGCAGCAGAACGCGAGGTTCGGTCACCAGCGAGCGGGCCAGCGCCACACGCTGTTGTTCGCCGCCAGAAATCTCGCGCGGCTTGCGATGACGGAATTGTTCCACGCGGAACATTTTCAGGATCTCGGAAACGCGTTCGTTCCTCTCCCGCTCTGGTGCGTGCGGCAAACCGTAAGCAACATTGGCTTCGACGGTCATGTGGGGAAAGAGCGCCAACGCCTGAAACACGTACGCGATTTGCCTCTGCTGCGGCTGTACATTCAAGCCCTTTTCAGAATCAAAGACCACGCCGCTGTCGATTGCGATTCGGCCCGCGTCGGGTTGCGCGAGTCCCGCGATGCAATCCAGCAAACTCGACTTTCCTGCGCCTGATGGACCGAAAAGGATGCTGATCCCAGAAGGCACTTCCATTTGGACATCAAGCAAGAAGAATGTTGCGGCGTTCCCGGGATGCACTTTTCGCACGCGGGCGGCTACGGTTGCGGAGCTCACTTCACTGGCCATGAGGCCCACGCTCTGTGGCCGGCTCGACGATTCACTCCGTACACTGCGGATAAGACAACGAAGGAAATCACGAGCAGCAGCAATGCGGTGCGGTTTGCGTCCGCATAGTCGAGCGATTGGGCGCGATCGTAGATGTCGATCGAAACGGTGCGCGTCACGCCCGCGAGATTGCCGCCAACCATCAGCACCACACCGAATTCGCCGAGTGTGTGCGCGAAGCTCAGCACCAGCGCCGTGATGATTCCCGGAAGAGACAGAGGCAGGATGATGCGGCGAAACGTGCGCATTCGGCCAGCGCCTAAAACCGAGGAGGCGTCGAGCAGCTTGCGATCCACCGTTTCAAATGACGCAATCAGCGGCTGCACCGCAAACGGCAAGCTGTACAGCACCGATGCGATCACCAGGCCGGCAAACGTAAAGGCCAGTCCGTGTCCAAAGGCCGCGTACCACAATCGTCCGAGTGCTCCGCGCGGGCCCATGGCCAGTAACATGTAAAACCCCAAGACCGTGGGCGGCAGCACCAGCGGCAACGCCACTATCGCTTCCAGCAAAAACTTCCAGCGCCATCGTGAATAGGCCAGCCAGTACGCGAGCGGCACACCGATCACTAAGAGAATGGCGGCGACACAAAGAGCCAATCGAAGGGAAAGCAGCAGCGCCTCGACGTTCATTGTGATTTCGCGCTCGCGGGAACGCTGAACCCGTACGACTCGAGAATCTTCCGAGCCTCGGCGCTCTTTAGAAATATCAGGAAGGCTCGCGCGCCGTCTTTGTCTTTTGCGTTTCTCAGAATCACGGCAGCCTGCTCGATTGGGGGATGCATGTTGGTTGGAATGTCCCAGCGCTTGCCCTCTCTCATCGGAGGGGAGATAGCCAGCGACAGGGCCAGGATTCCCGCTTGTGCATTGCCCGATGCGACGAATTGGGCGGCTTGCGCGATGTTTTCGCCGTAGACGAGCTTGGCGCGGACTTGCTCGTAAATTCCCGCGTTGCGAAGCGCGGCAACAGCAGCGCGTCCGTACGGGGCGTGCTCGGGATTTCCGATTGCTATTTTCTGGATGTCTGGATCAAGGAGCGCCTTCCAGCCAAGCTTCGACAAATCAACGCGGGTATCGGCAGGCATCCAGATTACGATTCGCCCCAGCGCATATGCATATAGCGTTCCCGGCTCGGCCAGGCCCGCAGCCTCCAGCTTGCGCGGGTATTCGATGTCCGCTGACAGAAAAACGTCAAAAGGGGCGCCATTCTGGATTTGCGCCAGGAAATTTCCACTTGAGCCGTAGCTAACGGCAATCTTGCTTCCCGATTGCTTCTCGTAACGCATGCCAAGTTCATCCAACGCAAATTTCAAGTCCGCCGCCGCGGCGACACGAATATTGTGCGCGGCTTCAGCCGGTCGGAAAACCGCCAGCGCGCAAAGCAGTATCAGGGAACGCAAAGGGAATCTCATGAAGTCGCTCAGATCTTGCGTTTGCTGATGCGGGCAGAGCTCATACGCGCAGAATCATCACTTCTGTTGATTTGATCAGCGCTGCCGCGCGCTCCCCGGCTTTCAAGCGCATTTCTTTGGCCGCGTCCGCGGTGATAATCGCGGTGATCTGCTGTTCGCCAATCTTCAGCGTCACTTGCGCGAGAAGACCGCTGTATTTCACGTCGAGTACGCGGCCGAATAGTTGGTTGCGCCCGCTGATTTTGCGGAAATTGCCACGCCGCGTCTCAATGTCGCCGCGGTCCAGCTTTGTGGGAATCAACCGATCGATTTCGCTCTCCGGGACCCTATGGTGTCCGCCGGGAGTCTTGGCGGTTTTGAGTTTGCCGCGATAAATCCACTGCTTCAGGGTCGGATAGCTGATGCCGAGGATGTTGGCCGCTTCCCGCGGGGCAAGGAGCTTTTGCAAGGCGCACCTTCCAGCAGTCAGAGTAGCGCATATCGAACCGATAGTTCAATACGCTTTTATACACTTTTCGGGTTGCGCGAACTGCGGCTAGTTTCGGAGGGGTTTGCCGGTCTTCAAGGTGTGCGCGATGCGCTCCTGCGTCTTCTTTTCGCCACAGAGCGACACGAAGGCTTCGCGCTCCAGATCCAGCACGTATTGCTCACTGACCGTCTGCGGCGCGGTCAAGGGACCGCCGGCCAGGATATTGGCCAGCTTGCGCGCCACGTGCGCGTCGTATTCCGACGCGTACCCGCCGCGCATCAGCAGATGAATGCCCATCTTCGCGGTTGCCAGGAATTGTTCGCCGAGCACCTTGATTTGCGTTGACTGCGCGCCTTCCTGCCAACTTGCCGCCGCTGGCTTGTAACCGCCGCGAAATAAGGCCAGCGCCACTTCCTTGGCGTCGGCGACGAGCCTCTCTCGGTTCATGGACACGCCATCTTCGCGGCGCAGAAAGCCTAGCTCGCGCGATTCCTCCGCGCTGGTGCCCACCTTGGCCATGGCCACAGTTTCAAAAATCGGCCGCAGCGCGTGGAACAAGTCCAAATCGTCTCCGCTGGCGGCGCGCTCGTTGGCGCGAATGAGCATTTCTTTTGAGCCGCCGCCGCCCGGAATCAGCCCGACGCCCGTTTCCACCAAACCGATGTAGGCCTCGGCTGCCGCCTGAATTCGCATCGCATGCAAGCTGATCTCGCAGCCGCCGCCGAGCGCCATGCCCTGAGGCGCAGCGACTACCGGCTTCGGCGCATATTTCAGCGCCAGGTTCACGTTTTGGAATTGCTTCACCGCCAGATGAATTTCGTCCCACTCCTGCTCTTGCGCGGCCACTAATACGAGCATTAGGTTCGCGCCAACGGAAAAATTCACTGCTTCGTTCGCAATGACCATCGCGTCAAAGTCGGTGGTCAGCCGCTTGAGTCCCTTGTGCAGCATGCTGATCAAGTCCGCGCCGATGGCGTTCATTTTTGCGTGGAACTCGCAGCACACCACGCCATCGCCGAGGTCGATCAGGCTCGCTCCCGAATTGCGCTCGACCTCGCGGCCGGCGTCCTTCAGCGATTTGAGAAGCAGCACACCCGCGGGTACGTCGACTACTTTCGCCGATGCGCTTGCAAGATCAAAGACCGTTGTCGCGCCCTTTGCGGATTCATAGAATGCGCTTCGACCGCTCGCCAGCAACTTCTCAATTGGGGCCGGCAGGGCGCGCCCTTCCTTGCGCACTTGTTCTGCGAACTGCTTAACGCCAATCGCGTCCATTACTTCGAAAGGGCCAAGCTCCCAACCGAAGCCCCAGCGCATGGCGCGATCCACATCCACAACGCTGTCTGAAATCTCCGGCACGCGTCGCGCCGCGTATAGGCAGGTCTCCGAGATCGAGCCCCACAAAAATTGCTGCGCTTTGTCGCCCTTCTGCCCTTCGAGAATTGGCCCGAGAAGCGCACGCAGGCGCTGCTTTGTGTCTTCTATTGTCTTGCCGTTTTCGATGGAGGCGAATCGCGCTTTCTGGCGCGGGCGATATTCCATCGTGTGCTCGTCCAAAGTTAGAATTTCCCGTTCACCGTCGCCCTTCACACGTTTGTAGAAACCTTGACCAGTCTTGTCGCCCAGCCATCCGCGCCGCACCATCTCTTCCACCAGCACGGGCACGCGGTATACCTCACGCGATTCGTCGTTGGGCACGGATTCGTAAATGTTCTTCACTACGTGTACCAGGACATCGATCCCGACGATGTCTGCGGTCCGGAACGTTGCGGACTTTGGCTGCCCAATCGCCGGCCCGGTGCACGCATCCACTTCTTCCACGGTCATGCCCAACGTGCCCATCAAGCGCAGCGCGTTCAACATCGAAAACGTGCCGATGCGATTGGCGATAAAGTTCGGCGTGTCTTTGGCGATCACTACGCCTTTGCCCAGCCTGCGATCGCAAAAGTCACTGAGCGTCTCGGTCACTTCGGGCAAGGTTTTCGGTCCCGGAATCACCTCCACCAGTTTCAGATAGCGCGGCGGGTTAAAGAAATGAGTGCCGGCCCAATGCTGCTGAAACTCTTCGCTCATGCCCTCTGCAATCAGGTGCACCGGAAGGCCGGAAGTGTTGGTGGTGACAATCGCGCCTGGCTTGCGATACTGGGCTACGCGCGAAAGCAGGCTGCGTTTGATCTCCAAATTCTCCGCGACGACCTCAATAATCCAGTCGGCTTCCGCGCAGCGCGCCAGGTCGTCCTCGAAATTGCCAATGGCGACGCGCTCCGCCAGCGAAGGCGTAAAGAACGCGGCAGGCTTGGACTTTTTCGCAGCTTCGAGGCCGGCGCGAACTATCTTATTTCGCTCCGACGCCGCTGCGTCCACAGGCAAATTTGGCGGGACGATATCCAGCAAAATGCACGGCAGCCCCGCATTGGCAAAATGTGCCGCTATGCGCGAGCCCATAGTCCCCGCGCCCAAGACCATTGCCTTTTCAATCCGACGTTTCATGGAGGCTCTTTTCAGGTAAACGAGACGGCAGGACAGGTTACAAAACCAGCATTCCCCGGTCAAACCCGATGCCGCGCCGCGGCCCGAGTAGCACTAATATAGGAGCAGGGATGCTCGAAGACAAAGTAACCAACGCTCTGGACTGGCTGCGGAACGCGAAAGACAAATTTCGTTCTTTCGCAGCCGGTGAAGAGCGAACGGGTACGGAACGCCCGCGTGTGGGGCTGGCGCTGGCCGGTGGCTTCGCGCGCGGGATCGCGCACGTCGGCGTGATTAAGGCTTTGCTTGACGCTGAGATTCCCATCGATTGTGTCGCCGGGACGAGCGTAGGGGCCTTGATTGGCGCCTGCTACTGCGCCGGCGTGCCGCTCGACGAAATGCAGCGCATTGCCAGCACGACGAGCTTTGCCGACTTTGGTCGTTGGACGCCGTCATGGCTCGGGCTGGCCACGAACCAGCGCATGGAGAGTTATTTTTCGAGATTCACACGCGTGAAGACGTTCGAAGAGTTGAACACGCCGCTGGCCATCGCCGCGACGGACATTAACGCTGGCGTGTCCGTTTATTATACGAAGGGCTTAATCGCGCCGGCCCTGCGCGGCTCCTGTGCTTATCCGGGACTGTTCGTCCCCATTCAATTTGAAGGACGCACGCTGGTGGATGGATTTCTGACGGCGCCGGTGCCCGTCGAAGGCACTCTGCTGCTTGGCGCGGACGTCATCATTGCGATTTATCTGGAAGCGGGAAATCTGGAAGATCCGCGCACGGTGGCCGACGTCATCAGCCGCTCGTTCACTATTATCCAGCGGCATGGGGATATCGCTTGGCGGCAGCAAGCCGACGTAATCGTCGAGCCGGACGTGAAGCCGTTTGTGTGGGATGACTTCACGCGCACGAGGGATCTCGTCGCCGTCGGCGAAGCGGCGGTGAAGGCCGCGCTACCCGAAATCAGAGCGGTTATTAACGGTGAGAAACGTGAACCTGCGGCCTGAAATCAAGCGAGCCTAGATACTTCCACCTGGACCGGCTCGCCTTCGCCTTTTCCGCGCTGGTTCAGCCATGCGCCCAGGCTTTCGGCAAAGCGCTGTGGTGTAACCCGAAAGCTTACTTCCACAGCGCCCGTTTCCAACGGCAGCGTATCGTCAAACTCCGCCGAATTCGTGAAGTTTCGCATGCAGAACTGGTCCAGCCAATCCAGTGGGCAATCGCGCCGTTGGCCGCGGATCACTAGCTGGACTTTGAACTTTTGCGCGTACACCGCGGAATAATAGCATCTCTGTTGCGTGGGTTACCTACTGGCAGATGCTTTTGATCTCAATCCGGCGATACCCAATCACCTGCGCTGGCATAAAACTGCAGTCCTACAGCGAAGAGGCCGCCTTCGGCCGGCACGCAATACACTACGCGGGCCCGCGTTTTGTAGCTTCCCACCATCGAACGCACGTTCAACCGCTCGTTGGACCGCAAGGCTCTGCTGGTCAGCACCCGCGCGCCGTGAGGGCTAACATTGTCCGTAACGCCGGAGTGCGCGGGCGTGCGCACATCCAGGCTGCACAGATCGACTCCTACCTTCATATGCTTACGCTCTTCTACTCGCTTCCCCTTCACTTCCACTTGCATGGCACACCGCCGGAGTAGAGGCGGGCTGGGTCGGCCTAGAGATGTACTGTGGGAAATTGAGGGGGCAGGGAACGGCATCATTATAGCCCCATGGAGGGTGGAAGTGCTGCCGTGGATGTTCGAAATAGGCAGTGGGTGTTCGGCTGTGCAACACCCGCTTCCCATGAACGGACGTTTACCGAGGATGGCGCCGATCTGGCTTCTGGGTTAAATGGGTGACCCACAAGGAGTTACAGGCGCAAACAAACAGGCACCGGAATTGCGCGTGGTCAGCAAAGGTGCGTGTGTTTCTCTGGTCGCCTGAGCGAGTGAGTCCTCAAGGAGACGTCCATGAAAAAGATGGAGTGGATTCGAGAAGCTGTATCGGTTTGGCCCAGCGCCGAATACCTCAAGCAGCGAGAAACGGCCGGATGGCGCATGGTTGCGGTGGAGTGGGAGCGCGAAGTGCAAGCGGAGCCCGTCGCCCCGTCAGAGGGACTGGCCTCCGGCGAGGAAATTCCCTACGGCACGCGCATCGCCGGCGACTGCCTGCACCTTGAAGATAATCCAACGGAAATCCAGGTTCTCAATCATCTGGCGGAGATGATCGTTCAGGACCTCTCTTACAACCGCATGGCCGAATCGTTGAACCAGAGAACTTTTCGCACGCGCGACGGGAAACCCTGGACGGCACTGGCGGTGTTCAAGCTGACGCCGCGTCTTATCGAAGTTGCTCCGCGCATTCTTTCCGGCGCGGAATGGGAAAACCGCAAGCGTCAGCTGTCACGCGTGGCGTGGAATTCTTAGCGGCGAGGCAGTTGCACCACAGACTTCGCTATTCCTCAAGCACACGAGCAAGGGAGTTGTGCACCTTCAATCCACCGTTGTAGTGGATGAATCCCAGCTTGCGGAATTTGTTCATGAAAAAATTGATCCGCGAGCGGGTTGTGCCCACCATTTCCGCCAGCGTGTCCTGGCTGATCTTGTCGAAAATGGGCGGTAGCTTGCCTTCTTCACCGGAGCGCGCCAGCAATAATAGCGTGCGGGCGAGCCGCTTTTCGCTGGAATTAAAGAGGTGATCCATCAGGTTTTGTTCCATCCGCTGGTTACGCAGTAACAAATAGTTGATAAAGCGCATGGAGACACTTGGATCCTCTTCCACTAGCCGGACCATGGCCTTTCGCTTGATGATGCTCACCGTACTCGTTACCAGTGCAACAGCCGAGGTCAAGTACACGCTTTGCCCGGTGATGCAGCTTTCCCCAAAGAAATCTCCCGAGCCTAGGATGCCAAGAACGGCTCCACGGCCGCGGTTGGAAACCGACGTCAGCTTCACAATGCCTTCATCGATGTAATGAACGTCCGTGCACTCTTCGCCTTGCGAAATGATCGTTTGGCCGGCCTTGAATTCGGCAATTTTTCTCGTCGGCAGCGCCGTTGAAAAGAACAGTGGCGCATCGAGCGAGCCTCGCCCGCGTGATTTCATGGTTCTCCTCATATTGGCACTACCCTGTGCCTTCTTTCGGGCGGGCGACGGATAACCAGCCCCGTTTTAACTCACCGTTTATAAATGCCTCTCTTCTACCTGCGGCTGTACTGTTCGTCTGTTCAAAATTGAACAGACGGTTTCGTTCTTCACCGTTACTTTCACTGCTTACAGTCATTCGGGTGACTCTGAGCGTGCCGTCCGGAGGCGCGTCGCATCGTCTTATGAAACTTGGCTATGACATCTTCCAGAGGCTCGATGATGGCAGTCCGCTCTGGATCGCCAATGTGCAAACACGGGAGCAGGCACTACAAGAGGTGACCTCTCTGCGCCGTTCCGCTGCGGCGCGATACTTTGTCCGCGACGCGGAAACGGGTGTGGTGATTAATGACTGTGAGCCGGGTACCGTCGGAAGCACTGACGTCGAGGGCGGGTAAGACCCCTAAGTTACGCTTTACGGTTCAAACAGACCATTCCTCGAAGTGGGTACGGCAGGCTTTGAGTGCCTGTAAGGTATGTACCGTGGTTACGAGCGGTGTTTACCTGAACGATTTCGCCGTATTTGGGTTCTTTAGCGAACCAGACTCCACGGGTAAATACCGACATTTAGTTTCATAATCATGTAGCTGAATCCGCCGGCGTCCGGCTTTGGCTGGTGCGGTGTGTCTGGAGGAATCAGCAGCCAGTCTCCGGCCTTGACCTTGAAGGTTTGCCCGCCTTCGATGGGTTGGCCGCGATATTCGCCGGGGATGATGCCGTCTTTGTCGCGCAGATTTTGCCGGTTCGCAATTTTTCCGCCTACGATCATTTCGCCGGTACCGCCGGTGATTACATAGAAATCGTATGCTCCTGCGTGCATTTCCGCGTCATCCCAGACGCTATTGACTTTTGTCAGACTCAGAACGGGTTGCTCGCGGTGCGCTCGGTACAGCATAAAGATGCTGAAATTTCGCGTTTGCACGTGCACGGGTCCGCCGCCGAACGATTGCGAGCTTCCGCTGCCCGCCAGCGTCAGAGCCTTCTGCGCCTTCTCGGCTAATTCGGTGTGCGCCTTCCGGATGTCATCGATATTCCAGTAGGTGATGGGTGGGGCGTCGGGCGCCAGGGCGGGTTCACGCGGAGAGTTGTAGCCGAACGGCATCGCTTCGCCTTTGTCTTGTGCGATGGCGCTGGGCATTATCGAAAGCTCATCGAAGTGTCCACTGAGGACGCCTTGAGGGCGCGGCCGCACGGCCTGGCCCGCAATGAACCCGGCGAGCGCCGCGCCGATCACCCATACTGGAACAAGCTTCTTCATATTGCCTCCTCACAACCTACGTCCGGTTTTACTTCGTATCCGGCTTCGTTGCTTCGAAGCGAATCTCTTTTAAAAACTCCACTTGTTTTTGCAATTCCGTCTTCCCGGCAGGGAATTTGTTGAAGCTCAACAAGTACGCGAGGATATCGGCGTCCTGCTGCCTGGTGAGTTTTCCCGGCGAGCCCTGGGGCATGGTCTTGCGAATACGGTCGAACAGATCGCCGACGGTAAGCCCATTCCAGTTCGAAAGAAATGTCCCGCCAGTTAGCGGCGCCGCGCCACCGCCGCCTACCAGGGTGTCGCCGTGGCACGAGGCGCATTCCTTGCGATACATTTCCTCGCCGCGCTTGGCCTGCTCCTCCGTGAACACGCCGTCCCAAACGGATCGCGTCTCAGAAGCTTGCGACGTTTGTGTTCGCGTACCGTGCTTTTCGGCATTTGCATGCATGCCTGCACCGAAGGCACCGAAAAATAGCAGCCCGACAGACAGGATGAGAAATTTGCTCATGCCGATCGTTCCTTGCGTTACTCGGTCGCCGGCAAGCTAAACGCGATATATTCCCCTGAATAGGCTCCGCCGCTCACAGCCACGACGATGTATTGCTTACCGTTTGCCATGTATGTCATTGGCGAACCGCTCTGTGGGGCCGGCATGTAGACCGCGCCTGCTTCCTTGCCGGTCTTTTTGTCGTACGCCCGCAGCATCGCGCCGCGCGGATGATCGGAGGTGGTGGTGATCTGGCCATCGCCGGCGATCACCAGGGTCTTAGTGACCAGCGTTCCGATGTTGTATGTCTCTTGCCCGGTGCGGGGGATATTCATCCCCTTCAGCGCGGGATGATTGCGCACTACGTCGGGCGTTTCGCCGTGCGCGATCTGCCAGACGATTTCGCCTTTGTCGAGGTTGATCGCGCTGATCGTTCCATAGGGAGGTTTCAGCAGCGGCAGGCCCTCCACGTTCAGTGCCACGTAGCCGCTGCCCGTTGATCTTTTCTTTGGCGGCATCGGCGAGTCCGCACCCGCGTTCTCCCCTGGGCCGCGGAGGATCGCGACCTCTTCTCCAGCCGTGCCGGCGATGTAATTCATGTCTGAGACTGTTTTCGGCGCGCGCACCAGTCCAATCGGCTCCGCACAGGCATTACAGGCAAATGCATAAACCGTGTGCGACTCGGGATCGTACGATCCTCCGGGCCAATTGGTGCCGCCCGAGGCCGTTCCCACCGTCAGCGTGCCCAACGGACCATCCACGTTGCTTTCCGTAGGAGGCGTGAAGACCGGGCCGAGGTGATATTTCGACGCGATGGCCTTGCCACGTTCGAGTAGCTCCGGCGTGAAATCAATCAGGTCGCTCTCCAATACGCCGTTGCGGCTGTAAGCTGGAGGCTTTGTAGGAATCGGCTGCGTCGGCGAATACCATTCATCCGGGACGGTTCCTAGTTCCACCTTCTTCTCTTCGATTGGCCACACCGGCTTTCCCGTCACGCGATCGAGCACATAGAGAAAGCCCTGCTTGCTCGGCTGCGCAACCGCTTTCACCGGTTTGCCATCGACCGTGATATCCGCCAATATCGGCGCCGAAGAAATATCCATGTCCCACAGCGGGTGATGCACCAGTTGGTAGTGCCACTTCCGCTCGCCCGTCTTCAAATCGGCGCAGACAAGCGTTTCGCCAAATAAATTGTTCCCGTGCCGGTGCCCGCCATAAAAATCGTTCGTAGGCGATTCCACCGGCAAATACACCAGACCTAGATCCTCGTCCACCGTCACCTGCGACCACACGCCGTTGTTTCCGGTGTACTCCGCTGAGCCGTCGAGCCACGTGTCGTATCCGAACTCGCCCTTTTTCGGGATAGTGTGAAAAATCCACAAACGCTTGCCGGTCCGCACGTCGAACCCGCGAACGTAGCCCTTGTTATTGCGCATGCTCTTCGGGGTCATGCCCTCGCGGAACGCGGCGCCGATGATGATCGTGTTCTTCGCCACTACTGGAGCTGACTGAATTCCGATCTCGCCAGTGGTCAGGTCAGGCAAGATCTCTTGATCATCGTCCTGCTTCAAATCGATCGCCCCTTTGTTACCAAAGGATGCGACGCGTAAACCAGTCTTTGCATCCAGGCAGATGAGCTGATATCCGGGTGTCACGTACAAAATGCGCTCATCTCTTCCGTCCGACCAATACGCCAGCCCGCGTCCGGAAAGCTGGCGCGGCGCCGCTCCGCCGCGCGCGCCTTCATGCTCGCCGTGGGTCCATAGCAGCTCGCCCGTGACTGCATCGACGGCAATCGCCGCGCGGCGCGATCCCGCCGTTGCATACAACACGCCGTTCACCATCAGCGGCGTGCCTTCGAGCTTGTACTCCGGCCGGTTGCCAAAATTGTCGGTCTTGATTCGCCAGGCGATTTCCAAATCGTTGAAGTTCGACGCGTTGATCTGATCCAACGGCCGGTAGCGCGTCGCCGCCAAATCCGCCGCATAGGTAGGCCATTCCGTATCTCTAGCTTTCCACTGGGCTGGCGCGGTGTTTGGCAGCAGCGCCAATACACCCGCCGGGACGATCAGACGCAGCAGAGCCCTTGTGTTCCCCTGAAACATTCCGCCTCCTCCGCGCGCTCTCCACAGCAATTTCTGGTTATGCCCGCCTCGGGCGCCCTCACCCCATCCGCTTGATTTCGTCCAAGGCCGCCTTTATCTTGCCCTTTTGTTCTTCGGTCACATCCGAATTCGGAGGCCGCTGATAGAACTGCCGCGTGCCCATCTGCAGACTCAGCGCATACTTCATCGGTCCGTATTCGTCCACGCCACCGGCGCGCAGCAGCTTCAGCGCTGCATGCAGCTTCGCGATCGGCCCATCGATATCCTTGCCCGCGCGCTTGGTCGCAAAAACCGCGGCGATCTGTTTGGTAAAGTTGTTGCCCTCCGCCAGAATCGCTCCCATTCCGTGATCCAGCGCATATTTCAGGTTCTCGTCGGTGCCGGTGCGCATGTTCAAATGCGGGAACTCCGCAACAAAGCGGCGATAGACTTCAGGATCGCTTACCGAGTCCTTGATGCCGGCCAGATTGGGGTAGTGCTCCAAGCTGTGGAGTAATTCGTGCGAGATCGGTACACCGCTGGCAAAGGGAATATGGTAGAGGTTGATAGGAATTCTCACCTGGTCGAAAATCATCGAGTAATACTTCGTGAGCGGCTCAGTTTGCACTCGCTTGTAGTAAAACGGCGGCACAATCAGCAAGCCGTCCGCGCCGTTTTCTTGGGCGTGTTTTGAAAGCTCGATGGTTTCGGGGAAATTCGAAGTTCCCGAAGACACGATGATGTTTAGGCCGCCGCGGTTCTTGAAGGCCGCTTCGGCGATCTTCTTCCGCTCGGCAAACGAAAACGACGGGAATTCGCCGGTCGTGCCCAGCACGACGACTCCGTCCGCGCCTTGCGACTTCAAATACGCCAGCAAGTCTTTGTAAAGTTCGGGATCGAAATTGAGGTTCTTATCGCATGGCGTGGAGACCGCGACCCAGAACAAAACCTTCTCGCTCCGATCCGGCACCGCAGCCGAGTCTGCGCTGCTCCTCTCGGCGTCGTTCGTGTTCTTCGCGCCCGTGTCTGTAGCACCTGCTTCGCTCAGAAGGTTGGCGCGTCCAGCGACACCAAAGGCTGCCGCCGCCCCCACCGATCCCAAAAATGTCCTTCGCGTTTGCATAGGGACCTCCCCAATTTGCCGGAAGTCTAAGCCAGCCCACTCCAATAAACAATCGTTCCCTCGCGGCGCTACCTTCGCGGCCACGTACAAACCCCAGCATCGACGAGGCCCGGCATCGAGGGTATAAGCCGGCGCGCTACGGGATTCCGCTGTCTTGCGCACCCGGCGACCGGTAACATACACTGTCCATGTCGATTGCATACCGCCGTGCCGACCTGGCCAGAATATCCCGCCACACGCCGTCCGGTTGGCTTCGCCGCAAGCGGGTAGCTGCGGCCACAAGCGGTCACTCGTTATCGGCGATGGCTTTCACGCATCTGCGAGACATGCAGACCTTCTCGCAGAGGGAGCATCGTGGGGACTCCACTCGAAAACTGGGTTGATGACGCGGCTCGGCTGACCAAGCCGGACCGTGTCGTGTACTGCGATGGCTCGGCAGTGGAAAATGAGCGCATCGTCGCCGAGATGCTCCGCGAGGGCGATTCCGAAATTCTCAACGAAAAGACGTACCCGAACTGCTACCTCCATCGCAGCAGCCCCAATGACGTTGCTCGCACCGAGCACCTCACTTTTATCTGCACGCCGAATAAAGACGATGTGGGGCCGACCAACAACTGGATGGATCCGGGAGCGGCCAAACACAAAGTCGGCGGCCTCTTCGACGGCGCCATGCGCGGCCGCACGATGTACGTCGTTCCCTACATCATGGGACCGGTGAATTCTCCCATCAGCAAAGCCGGCGTCGAAGTTACCGACAGCCCTTATGTCGTCGCGAGCATGCGCATTATGTCGCGCATGGGTAAAGTGGCTCTGGATCGCATCGGCTCTTCGTCTGATTTTGTTCCTGGTTTGCACTCTCTCGGTGACCTCGATCCGATGCGCCGCTACATCGCGCATTTTCCGCAGGAACGGCTGATTTGGAGCGTGGGTTCGGGCTACGGCGGCAATGCATTGCTGGGCAAGAAATGTTTTGCGTTGCGAATCGCCAGCTACATGGCCCGCGAGCAAGGCTGGATGGCAGAACATATGCTTATCCTTGGCCTGGAATCCCCCGGCGGCAAAGTTACTTACATGGGCGCGGCTTTCCCCAGCGCGTGCGGCAAAACCAATCTGGCGATGATGGTTTCCGCGCTCCAGGATCAAGGCTATCGAGTTTGGACGGTCGGCGACGACATTGCCTGGATGAAAATCGCGGACGACGGCTATCTCC
>Ga0137415_10001413_pt1 | contig 23766 bp, 20 predicted proteins | sample CZODoug3_1_1_16f_FD_183082 | JGI IMG/M metagenome (GOLD analysis project Ga0137415, IMG submission 183082) | Vadose zone soil fungal communities from Angelo Coast Range Reserve, California, USA - CZODoug3_1_1_16fungal (Hybrid Assembly) | ecosystem: Environmental > Terrestrial > Soil > Vadose...
TGCCGCGCGCGTCGATGAGGAAGGCGGCGTCAGAGACGAAAGGATTGGCGACCGCTCTTTCGCTCGTGATCCAGGCGATCGGCTTGCGCTCGAGGATGCGAATGTCGATCTCGCCAGGCAATTTGCGCAACACCTCCACCTCATCCACCTGTGGCAACTGCTGCAAGACTCGATGCACCTGCGCCAAGTTGACCTGAAAAATATTTTCGCCTTCGCGCAAGCCGGCAATTTTCAAAACCTGATCGCGCTGCAACGTGCCATCCGTCTGCATATCGATCATGGTCAGGCGATAGTCCGGATTTTCGAAAAAGAACCGGCGCATCCCCACCCGCGCACCGAAATAGATTCCGGCGCAGATCGCAGCCGCCAGTGCGATTTTAGAAATGAAAACGAGCACTCGCCGGTTGCGATATTGCGTGGCCTTGCGCGCTCGCACCTTTACGTCCAGCAAATGTTGCTGTTTGCGCTGGCGCGGATTAGAAACGCGCTGATTGCGGGGCCGTTTGCGGGTGGAACCGCTTAATTTCATTTCGCGCCCTCCCGCCGCGCGCGCGACAATTCGATAATACGAAGGCAAAGCTCGTCGTATTTGATCCCAGCCGCCGCGGCCGCTTCCGGAAGCAGGCTCGCCTCTGTCATCCCCGGAATTGTATTTACTTCCAAAACGCTCGGCTCAGCGTTTTCCGGCAAGAGCACATCGACTCGCGAGTAGACTTGCAACCCGATCGAGTGATACGCACGCAAGGCCAGATCCTGAATCTTGCGCGTCAGTTTCGCTTCAATTTTCGCCGGACAAACATGTTCCGCGCCGCCGCCGGCTTGCGGGTTGAGAAATGGATACTTGTTGGTGAAATCGTAAAAGCCGCCTTTGGGAATGATCTCGAGAATGGGCAACGCTTGATCGCCTAGAATTCCGATCGTCAATTCGCGGCCGGGGACGAACTCTTCTACCAGAAGCTGTCGATCGAATTTGCGCGCTTCGGCGAGCGCTGTCTCCAACTTACCGGCCTCCTTAATAATATAGACTCCGACAGTCGATCCCTGCCGCGGCGCCTTGATGACCAAGGGAACGGGCAACGTCGGCTTTTCATTCGCACCAATCACCTGCCACCGAGGAGTGGTGACACCTGCCGCTTCGAATTTCTTTTTCGATTCGATTTTATCGAATGCGGTCCAGCTTTCTTTGACGCCGTCGCCGGTATAAGGCACACCGCGATTTTCCAAAATCTGTTGGAGCTGGCCGTCTTCGCCAAACGTCCCGTGAATGGTGAGGAAGGCGAGATCGATATCTCTCGGCAACTCAAAATTTTCATCACGGACATCGATTTCGAAAACCTCCACCCCGCGCGAACGCAACGCCTTGGTGACACCGCGAGCGGTCGCGAGCGAGACATCGCGTTCCGAACCCGGTCCACCCATTAATACCGCGATTTTTTTTGGTAGCGCGTTCATTTCTTTCACCCGTCCTCCCCTACGATTTGCACTTCGGTTTGTAATTCGACACCACGTTTTTCCCGTGCCGTCGCTTGAATTTTCGCGATCAACTCCAGCATTTCCGCCGCGGTCGCCCCGCCGTCGTTCACAATAAAATTTCCATGCACCTCCGAGACCCGCGCTTTTCCGATGGCGCAATTTTTCAAGCCAAGCTCATCCACTAATTTCCCCGCGGGGATATTGCCCGGATTTTTGAAAATGCATCCCGCACTCGATGCAGCCGGCTGGGTCGTTTTACGTTTGTGCTGTGATTCCTCGAGTTTGCGCACGATTTCGTCCTTTTCGCCGGGCACACCACGAAATACTGCCGAGACGGCGTAATTTTTCTCCAGCGTCGGCACATGCCGGTAATGCACTTCCATCTCTGACGGGGTCATCGTCTTTGCATTCCCTTCGGCGTCGAGAACACGCACGCTGACGACATGCTCAAAAGTCTGTCCGCCCATCGCGCCGGCATTCATTCGCAATGCGCCTCCGACCTCGCCCGGAATCCCTTCCATCCATTCCAGACCACCAATGCCAGCGTCGCGCCCGGCGTAAGCAACTTGCTTTAATTTCGCGCCAACACCGGCCGTGATCTCGTTTCCATTCACCGCGATATCGTCGAACTCGCCCCCACACGGATGAGCGACCACACCTGTGATTCCGCCATCGCGCACCAGAAGATTCGAGCCGCGTCCGATGACAAAGAGCGGAAGATTTTCTCGTCGACAAAAACGAATCAGCTCGGCAAAAGCTTTCTCCGTGCGCGGCTCGATCCAAAACTGAGCCGGACCGCCCACGCGCAAGGTAGTGTGTTTCGCCATTGGCTCGTGCAAACGCACTTCGCCTTCTTCGCCCACGATCCCCTTCAATTTTTCCGCGACCACCAGCTCCGCCGCCAAAATCGATAATTGCTCATGAATATTTCCCGCGCCGAGGCTAAGGACGAGATCGCCCGACACCAGCATGTTGCCGACCTCGTGATGGACGTGAGCGAAACGCGATTGATAAGTGACGCCGCGATGACCATGCGCTGAAATGGCGTCGGCAATGGTTTGCCCGCTGATCCCGGGAATGGGCGGCTCGCTCGCCGGATAAACGTCGGTGATAACAACGCGATCGGCCTGATCGAAGGCAGCGCCAAATTCCTGTCGCAACGCCTTGGTTCGGGTGTAGCGATGCGGCTGAAACATTGTCAGCACGCGATTGCGCCCAGTCGAACGCGCCGCGGCAAGGGTGGCCCGAATTTCTGTTGGATGATGCGCATAATCATCGACCAACAGAAAACGGTCGCTGGCATATTTGATTTCGAAACGCCGGCGCGCGTGCCGAAATTTGGGCAAGGCTTTGGCAATCTTCTCGAACGGAATACCGAGCTCGGTTGCCAATGCGATGACCCCAACGGCGTTCTGGACATTGTGCCGGCCCGGAACATTCAGTCGCGCTTCGCCCAGTTTTTGACCCTGCCGGAAAACAGAAAAGACCGAGGCAAAGTCCTCCAGTGAAACATCCTGCGCCCGATAATCGACACTTTCGCCAAACCCGTAGGAAACCGAGCGGTCGGACTGACAAACCCGCGTCGCAACCGCGTCGTCGGCGCAGAAAAAAACTTTGCCGGAGGTTTGGCCGATTAATTGATGAAAGACCCCTTCGATTTCCGTCAGGTCTTCGTAAAAATCGAGATGTTCCGGCTCGATATTCAAAACCAGGATATGTTCGGGATGAAAACAACGAATGGTGCCGTCGCTCTCGTCCCCTTCGGCCACAAAAAATTCACCACGCGGATCCCAGTGCGCGTTTTGTCCGAGGATCGGAATTTCCGCGCCGACGTAATGCGACGGATGCAACCCGCCCTCGCGCAAGACATGTGCGGCCATAGCCGAGGTGGTGGTTTTACCATGCATGCCGCCGATAATGATCCCGCGCTTTCCCTGCATGATCGCGGCGAGCGCTTCGGCACGCCGGGCCGCCCGTGTTTCCAATTGGCGCGCGCTAACGAGAATTGGATTATCGGACTTGATCGCTGAGGAATAGACAATCAACTCGGCTTCGACCGCGTCCTGCGCACGATGTTGCGGGAAAAATTGCAGACCCAGCCGCTGTAACCGTTCCACTTCCAGCGAAATCGATTTGTCCGATCCGCTCACCTGATGTCCGAGCTCGAGCAGGAGCGCGGCGATGCCGCTCATCCCGCTGCCGGCCACGCCGATAAGATGAATGCGGTGATGCTCACGCGTGAGAAATCGCGACAAACTGAGTTGAGCAGACCCGGTTTTCATGCGGCAGCGGTCGTATATTTCTCCATCGTTTCCACCACCGCAGTGGCGGCGTTTCTCGTCGAAAGTTTGGCCGCGTTCTGCGACATCCGCTCCAGGCGCCCCTGATCTTCGATGAAGGGACGAATTTTTTGTGCGAGCGCGTCGTCTAAAATTTCCGATTCCTTAACCAGGATGGCGGCATCTGCCTTCACAAAGACTTCGGCGTTACGCGCCTGATGATCATCTGCGGCGTAGGGAAACGGAATGAGGATGGCTGGCAAAGCGAATGCGGCCAGTTCGGCCAGACTGGCAGCGCCGGATCGGGCAACAGCGAAATCGGCCGCGCTGTAAAGTTCCTCCATCCGATGATGAAACGCCGCCACAAAAGCGGGCAGTTTGGCGCGCCGATAATTATCAGCCACCAGTTTTTCATCGCGCGTGCCGGTCAGATGAATCAGCTGCAGCCGCGCTCCATCCAATGATGGCAGCGACTTGATCATCGCCTGGTTGATCCCACTCGCACCCTGACTCCCGCCCATCACCAGTAGGGTGGGAATGTCCGCACTTAACCCAAGTTTTTCCCGCGCAGCCTTACGATCGAGCCGTTGCAATTCTGTCCGAATGGGCGTGCCTGTCACTTCTGTTTTCACTTTGGGGAAAAAGGGCGCGCATTCCTTGAACCCGAGCAAAACTGCTCGCACCAATCGGGCGGTCATTTTGTTGGCTTTGCCGGGGATGGCGTTCGATTCGTGAATGAATGTTGGGACGCCGCGCATCTTTCCGGCGAGGACTGGCGCAGTAGATGTAAACCCGCCCATCCCTAGAACGACCTGCGGGTTGAACCGTTGGTAAATGGAACGGCAACGCCTGAAACTTTCGTTGAATCGTCGAACAAATCCGAGGATGGCGGGTGAAAAAGGCGATGGCAGACCAATGGTAGGCAACTTTTCGAACGGAATTTCCGGATGTTCCTTCAGAGCGAGCGCATCGACATCTTTTTCCGAAACAAAAAGCAGCACCTCGTGTCCGCGTTCGCGCAACACTTCGGCGACGGCCAGGCCCGGGAAAAGGTGCCCGCCGGTTCCTCCGCATGCAATGATCGCGTTCATTCCGAGTTTTTCTCCTCTGTCATCCCGAGCTGCGAAGACAGCGAGGGACCTCTCATCGATATCTGCGTGCGCGAAAAAATATTTTGCGGGCAATGACTGTATTCGTGAGGTCCCTCGGCGTCTCCGCGCCTCGGGATGACACGTTTTCTCCACCTACCCAAACTCTGTTTCACGTGCGCCTTTAGAAACTGCGGATGAAGGGACGCTGCGAACAATCTGAAATCTGAGATCTGAAATTTGAAATCTTTCATATCCTTGGCGTCATGCGGGTCTGCATGGTGATGCGTTTCTTATTCCCCGGCTCCAGCTTGGCCTGGCGGTAAATGTTCAACAAAATGCCGACACCAAAAAGGCAGGCGACGAGATTCGATCCGCCATAACTGATGAACGGCAGCGGCAAACCTTTGTTCGGCAGGAGCGAAGTCGTGACGCCGATGTTCACTGCTGCCTGCAACGCCAGAAGCGAAACTATTCCACAACTGAGCAGCATGCCGAAGCGATCTTTCGCGTGCAGCGCGATCATCATCCCGCAAACGATGATGACGATAAACAAAAAGACGACGAGCAAGCTGACGCGTAATCCCAGTTCCTCGCCGATCATCGGAAAAATGAAATCGGTGTGCGCGTAGGGAAGGTAGAGCATTTTTTGGCGCCCGTTGCCGAGGCCGAGCCCTTCCATTCCGCCGCTGCCCCAGGCGATCAGCGCCTGCATTTGCTGCAAGCCGGCGTCCTGTTTGTAATTTTCCGGATGCAAAAAGGCAAGGAGGCGGCTCATTCGCTCTGGCATGCAGGTGGCGGTGAAGATAAAACCACCGAGCGCGCTGGCAGAGAACACTCCGAGCAAGATGGCGTTCGTTCCGGCGACAAACATCATTACGAAGGTCGTTGCGCCGATCAGTGCGGACGTGCCGAGATCGACCTCGGTGATAATGAGCGAGACCAGCAGCCCAGTGGCGACTAGCGGTATTACGAAACTGAAAATCAGGTTGCGAGTCCTGCTTTCAAAACGTGCAAACCACCATGCCAGAAAAAATACTGCCGCGATCTTGGCAATTTCGGATGGCTGAAATGTGATCGGACCGGCGCCGACCCAGCGGCGCGAGCCGTTGATGCGCAGTCCAAAGTGCGGCACGAAGCAGAGAGCCAGGGTTCCGAGCGCGAGAAGGAACCACAGCCACCAGGTGTGATACCAGAAATGGTAATCAACCAGCGCGGCCGCAATCAAAACGGCAAGGCCAATCCCGAGCCAGAGTGACTGGCGTTTGATAAAAAAATAAACATCGCCGTGAGCATCGCGCGCGAAGGCGCTGGTGCTGAAAAGCATGACCACCCCGATGACGAGCATCGCCAGCACCGCCAGAAATAGAAAATAAGCGCTGTTCCGTTGCATCAAATTGGATCCCCTGCGCAGCGATAAAATTTTGATCGGGTAGCGCACGCAACGCCAGTCCGACTCGGACCTCGCGTGTTGGTGATCGCGTCCTCGCGATCACGGACTTCCTTCGGGATGCTTTGCTGAAGGAAAGACTGTTGCGGCGGGACGCCGCAACCAACACGCGAGACGCGTGCGCTACCCGGAGTTGCGGCGCCAAACCTGATTTTCATTCGCTCCCTTTCTTTGCCTTTGCAGCCTTGCTCGGGATGATCAGTTTTTGCCCGATCTTCAATTTGCGCGGATCATCGATATGATTCGCCGCTAGCAAATCGTCGTACGAGACTTTGAATTTCTTCGCGATGTTCACTGGATTGTCGCCTTTCGCAACGGTGTAAACTTTCGCGCCTTCCGGAATTGGATCATTCGTCTTCGATTTCTTCGCTGTTTTCGCCGGCGACGGTTGCGTTGCTTTTGCTTCCTCATGGCTGGTCGAGGACTTGGCGATGCGGCTCGAGCTGATGACCGGCATTCCGCCCTGCCGGCTTTTGATCGCGTTGAAGGCTATGATTCCGGCCACGGCTACGACGTGCAACAGGAGCACGATCAAAAGCGCCCGCGAAAGTTTCATGTTCGGTTCTGACGGATCATCGAACTCCGCCCCGGAAGCGGTGGCGCGGCGCGTCGTCGCTGCCCGGATTTTCTTTTTGCGCGAAAAGATTTTGGGAAACTTTATCGCTTTCATTTGGGCAAGGCGTGGACGAGACGCCGGAATTGGTCGCCCCGGTCGGCGTAACTCTTGAACATGTCGAACGAAGAAGTGCCGGGAGAAAAGAGGACAACATCGCCGGTTTTCGCGGCCGCACGCGCGCGTTCGACTGCATCCGCCAGGGAGCGGGCGATTTCGCATCGCGTTGCTTCTCGCCAATTATCGGCGATTCGGTTCGCCATTTCACCGAGAAGAATCGCGGTATGCGCTTTTTCCTTCACCAAATCGCGCAGCGGTTGGAAATCGAAACCCTTGTCTTTTCCGCCCGCGATTAGAACCACCGGTTTGGTTTGGGCCTGCAGCGCTTTTTCCGCCGCATCCAGGTTCGTCGCTTTGGAATCGTTAATGTAATCGACCCCGGCGATCGTCCGGACGAATTCACAGCGGTGGGGCGCTGGTTCATACGCACACAACGGCGGCGCCATTTGCTCGAAGGCCAATCCGCGGAGGTGACCGACCGCGAGCGTTGCCATCAAATTTTCGATGTTGTGCGAGCCGCGCAATTTGACATCAGCCAGCCGCAATACCGGAGTTGTCTCGAAACAAATCGATCCATCAGCCAAACGAAAATCCGCGCGATCGTCGTAGGCGCTGAAGGTCAGGCGCTGTGCTTTGATCTGCGGCAGGTAATCACTCGCATTGACAACAGCGAACTCCTTCTCGGTCTGATATTCAAAGATGCGCAGCTTGGCCCTATGATACTCCGCGACTGAGGCGTAACGATCGAGATGATCGGGCGCGAAGTTCAACCACACCGCAATCTGCGGGCGAAAAGTCTTGATCGTTTCGAGTTGGAACGAGCTGACTTCGACCGTCAAAACATCGAACTTCGATTGATCGCGGACGACTTCGCTCAGGGGTTTGCCAATGTTGCCGCAGGCGACGGTGCGTTGACCGCACGCATTTAACATCTGCGCGACCAATTCAGTCGTCGTGGTCTTGCCGTTCGTGCCGGTGATGGCAACGAGCGGCAGCTCGCAAAATTGCCAGCTCAGTTCGAGCTCGCCGATCATTTCAATGTTTCGCGACGAAAAATTCTGCGCCAGTGGTGAATCGGGATCGATTCCAGGGCTCAGAACCGCGAGGTCATAAGCATCGCGGTTTGTTTCCGCGGCCGGACCGCTGATCACACGCACGCCGTGGTCGCGCAAATTCTTGATCGTCGATTCCGGCAACTTATTTTCCGTCGCGCTGTCGAGCACACTGACGTTGGCATCTTGCGAGCGCAGCAGTAATGCGGCCGCCGTCCCGCTCAGTCCCGCGCCGAGCACAGCGATATTTTTATTTTGGTAACGCGGGTTCATCGCAATTTCAGCGTCGCCAATCCGAGGAGTGCGAAAACGGCGGACAAAATCCAAAACCGAACAATGACGGTGTTCTCCTTCCAACCGACCAGCTCGAAATGGTGATGAAGGGGCGACATCGCGAAAATGCGGCGCCCGGTCAGTTGAAAACTCAACACCTGCATGATGACCGAGATCGCTTCGAGGACGAAAACACCGCCGACAACAGCGAGGAGAAATTCCTGCTTACAACAAATGGCGACAACGCCGATCATCCCACCGATGGAGAGTGAGCCGGTGTCTCCCATGAAAACTTTGGCCGGGTAACAATTAAACCAGAGGAAACCAAGGCCGGCACCGACGAGCGCGGCACAAACCACCGTCAGCTCACCGGTGAATGGATAAAACGGGACCTGCAAATACTCCGCGATCTTGAAATTACCGGCGGCGTAAGAAAGAAAAGCATAGGCGAGCGCGACCGTGACGGTGCAGCCGATGGCGAGACCGTCGAGACCGTCGGTCAGGTTGACCGCGTTGGAGGAACCGACGATTACCACGGCAAAAAAGATGAGCGCGAACCACCCCATATCGGTAATCACGGGAGCTTTGAAGAACGGCAGATAAAGCGAGCGCGCCTGGACTTGCAGCAGCGGGCTGGTGAGAAAAACCACGGTGACCACAGCCGCCAACACCAGTTGCGCCGCCAATTTCACCCGGCCCGGGACGCCGTCGGATTTTTTCTTGGTGACCTTGAGATAGTCGTCGAGAAATCCGAGGACACCCAGATAGAGCATGCTGACCAGGACGAGCCAGACGAAGCGATTATCGGGACGGGCCCAGAGCACGCTGGCGAGGAAGACAGTGCCGATCACCAGCACGCCACCCATGGTAGGGGTGCCCTGTTTTCCACCGTGCAGTTCGGCCAGACGTCGCACTTCCTCGACGCTGCGGATGGGCTGGCCGATTTTGAGTGAGATCAATTTTCGGATGACGAAATTCCCAAAAATCAACGACAGGGCGAACGCGGTTACAGCTGCCGCAACCGCGCGAAAAGTAACGTAAAAGAAAACGTTGAGACCGCCGACTTGATCGCTCAAGCGATGGAGATAGAACATCATCGGGCGTTCCCTCCCACCGGCTGAAGTTTGGCGAATTCATCCAGCACCAATTCCGTGCGTGAAGATCGACTGCCTTTGATCAGAACTAGATCGCCAGGCCGCACAATCTCACTCAACATCTCCGCCGCCTCGCTGGCGTCTTTCGCGACGGCAGAATTCTCCAGCCCTGCCTTTTCAGCCGCGTCCGCAATGCTGTCGTCGGCGATCGCAATCAAGTGATCAATTCCCAGCGTCGCCGCGGTTTCGCCAACTTCGCGATGACCCCGCTCCGATTCCGCGCCCAGCTCCAGCATTCGACCGAGAACGGCAACGCGCTTCCCATCGGTATCAAGTTCCATCAAAGTGCGCAGGGCTGCTTTCATCGAATCGGGATTGGCGTTGTAACTGTCATCGATGAACTGGACGCCGTTGATCTCGCGAATTTGCAAACGCGCCTTGGCTAGCGGTGCCGAGACCAGACCCGCCGCACATTCCTCTAACGAGACGCCGAACGCCCGCCCAGCCGCGACGGCCAGCATTGCGTTTTGTACCATGTGCAATCCCGGCACGGGCAATTGCGCGCGGCACCGATGCGCGCCCTCGACGATTGTGAATTCGCAACCGCCCGAAGTTTGTTGCACTTCAATGGCGCGAATCGCGCCCTTCTCGATCCCGGCGAGAATCACGCGCGCGCGTGTGCGCTGGGCGATCGAGGCACTGAACTCATCATCTGCATTCAAAACAACGAAGCCGCTGGGATCGATCGCTTCTGCCAGGGCACCCTTTTCCCGCGCAATCGCCTCGCGTGATCCCATAAACTCGATGTGCGCGATCCCGATGTTGGTAATGATTGCGGCGTCGGCCGAGGCGATGCGTGCCAGCGCAGCGATCTCGCCCGGATGATTCATCCCGAGCTCCCAAACCGCGAACTGATCGTCGCGATTTGCTTCCAGCATGGTGCGGGGCAAACCGACGTGATTGTTGAAGTTGCCCTCCGTTTTCGTCACCCGAAAGGCACGCCCCAGAATCGAGGCTGCAAAATCCTTGGTGGAGGTTTTACCGTTGCTGCCGGTGATGCCGAGCACTTTTAGCGGAAGAGTTTTTCGATAATTGGCGGCGAGATTTTGATAGGCAACCAACGTGTCGGTGGCGCGTAAGATTGCGAAATTTCCCGGCAGATTCGACGGCGTGTTCTCCGAAACCATCGCGCCGGTCGCGCCTGCTTTTGCAACCTGTTCCAGGAAATTATGCGCGTCGAAATTTTCGCCGCGCAAGGCCACGAAAAGTTGCCCGGGTTTGATTGTGCGCGAATCGGTGCTGACGCGTGAAATCCTCGTCTCCCCGTTTCCACGCAGTAATTCCGCTCCCCCGAACTCTGCAATTTGGCGCAGTGAAAGTGCATCCATGGTTTTAGCGACCGAAACGAGAATTTCGGGGAGCGCAGGCTGCCAGCCTGCCCCGTTCGGCAGCCCGCCGAACGAAAGCGAAGCCCAACCCCACGTTTCCGCGTCGAATGTTTGCGGCAACCTGCCCCAAACAGCAGGCTGGCAGCCTGCGCTTCCCGAAATTTAGGACGTCACTCATATTCAAAATTGCACCGGCGAATCGTCGAGCGCACGACGCGCCGCCTGAAGGTCGTCAAAGGGAATGGTGTGATCGGCAAACTCCTGATATTTCTCGTGGCCTTTGCCGGCGATTAAAACGAGATCGCGCGGCTGCGCCATCGCCACCGCATGTCGAATTGCCTCCGCGCGCTCCACGATTTTTTCGTAGTGGGTGGAGCGAAATCCCTTCTCCACTTCGCTGATGATTGCGTCCGGGTTCTCTTTGCGCGGATTGTCCGAAGTAATGATGGCGTAGTCGGTCAGTTCGTCAGCCACGCGTCCCATCAGCGGTCGTTTTTTCCGATCACGATCGCCGCCGCAACCGAAAACAACGATTAGTTTGCGCGGTTTCAATTCGCGCAACGTTTTCAAGACATTGCGCAGTGCGTCATCAGTATGCGCGTAATCGACAAAGATTTGGAATTGGCGTTTTGCCGGAACGAGCTCGAGACGTCCGGGCACTTGGGGTGAGCGGGCGAGGGAGAGGATAGCGCTGCGCAGACTCACCCCCATGACGGTGGCTGCCGCGAGCGCCGCCATCGAGTTGGCCACGTTAAATCGACCGATTAACGGAACACGCACCAGATAACTTCTTCCTTGCGCGTCGAGCTGATAGGAGGTTCCGGCAAATTCCGTCCGATAATTCGAAGCCCGGAAATCCGCGTGCATGCCGAGGCCATAAGTCACGACCGGAATTTTGCCGGCGAGGCGACCGATCAATTTTTCACCGTAGCGATCGTCGATGTTAATGACCGCGCTGGCCTTCTTTTTTTTCGATTGCGAAGCGAGATCATGGAACAGTTTGGCCTTGGCCTCGAAATAATTTTCCATCGTGCGATGAAAATCGAGGTGGTCCTGGGTCAGATTGGTGAAGACGGCGACGTCCCATTCGATTCCGCGGGTTCGTCCCTGGGCTAGCGCGTGCGAAGAGACTTCCATCGCGGCGGCGCGGCCACCGGCGTTGACGATTTGCGCGAGCAATTCCTGAATGTCGAGCGCTTCGGGCGTGGTTCGGATCGCCGGCAAAATACGATCGCCGATTTCGTATTGGACGGTGCCGAGCAGTCCACAGCGCATCCCGGCCTTTTCGCAAATGTGTTTGATGAGAAATGTCGTCGTCGTTTTCCCATTCGTGCCGGTGACCGCGGCCATTTTTAATTTGTGCGCCGGCATTCCATAAAATGCGGCTGACAAATCGGCCAGCGCCGATCGGCTATCATCGACGACGAGACAGGTCGCGCGCGGCGACGAAATTTCGCGTTCCGCTACGATCACACTCGCTCCCTGTTCGATCGCTTGATCGACGAATTGATGGCCATCGCTTTTCTCACCGCGGATGGCAACGAAAAGAGTGTTGCTCTGCACTCGCCGCGAGTCATACGCGATGCTTTCCACTTCGCGATCAAGTGACCCGATGACCCGACGTGGCGTGATGGCCCGGGCGAGAACTTTGAGCTGCATGTAAAATTAAAATGATTACTCAATGCTCTGGCGCACTGGTTGAAGCAACGCGGCCCGCAGTGGCCGGCTTCATCAAATCGGGTTGCGGGGCGAGATCGAGATACCGCGCGGCCTTCTCCGCGATGCGGGCAAAAATCGGCCCCGCCACCATCCCACCGTAGTTCAGCTCCGGTTTCGAGGTCTTGGCATCGTCCAGCATGACCAGCCCGACAAACTCCGGATGATCCGCCGGCAAAAAACCGGCGAAGGAAACGATATCTTTTCCTTTCTGGTAGCCGCCGCGAGGATCGACTTTCTGTGCGGTGCCGGTTTTCCCCGCGATGATGAAACCGGGGACCGCCGCCGCGGCCGCAGTTCCACGATCACTGACGACTCCACGCAAGGCGTTACTGAGCTGCCTGGCCGTCTCCGGTGCGATCACCTGACGCACCACCGCGGGCGAAAATTCGCTCACCATCTTGCCATCCGCCGTCGTAACTGATTTCACAATTCGCGGAGTCACGAGCTTCCCGCCGTTCGCGATCGTCGCCATTGCCACCGTCATCTGTAACGGTGTCACCCCCACCTCGTGCCCCATCGGAATTCGCGTAATGGAAATCTTACTCCAACTTTGCGGCGGGCGAATCATTCCATTGATTTCCCCGGGCAATTCCACCCCGGTTCGTTCGCCAAAACCGAATCGTCGGATGTACTCGTAAAACTTCTGATCTCCCAGGCTAATCGCAAGTTTGGCCGCACCGATATTGCTCGATTTCACCAGAATATCGCGCACGCTCAGCTCGCCGTACGGGCGATGATCGTGCAGCGCTCGGCCGCCATAGTTCCACACCCCGTTCTCGCAAAAAATCGTCGTGTCCGGCCGAACCTTCTTTTCGTTTAGCGCCGCCGCCGCGGCCACAATCTTGAAGGTGGAGCCTGGCTCCATCATGTCGATGACCGCCCGGTTCTTCATTTGCTCGGGCTTGGCGGTGCTGCGCTGATTGAGATCAAAGTTTGGCCGGTTCGCCATCGCCAGAATCTCGCCGGTCTGCGGCCGCATTAGAATGATGATGGCTTTTTCCGGCGAATACTCGCGCACCGCGGCATCGATCTCGTTCTCGACGATATTCTGCAAATTGAGATCGACGGTAAGATGAACCTGGTAACCATCCCGTGAGGCGCGTTCCTGTCCGCGATAAAGCACGATCTCCTGGCCAGCGCGATTGTGTTCGATGTAGCGATAGCCGTCCTGCCCGTGCAAATATTCGTCCATCGATGCTTCCACGCCCTGTATCCCCTTGTGATCGAAATCGGTAAATCCAATGACATGACAAAGCATCGACCCGTTGGGATAAAGCCGCGTGGCATCGTGTTCGAAAAAGATGCCGCGCAGATTTTCCTCTCGAAGTTTGGCCCGAAGCGCGTCGGCTGCTGATTCCGGTACATCCCGTTTTAAGACGATGTAATGCCGGTCGCTCCCGAGTTTTCCCCACAGCTCGTCCGCATCGATTTTCAGGTCGCGACTCAGCAGCGCGACGGCTTCGGCCACTTTCTCCTTGTTTAAATGTGATGTGTCGGCGACGACGATTTCCACCGGCACGTTGTGGGCGAGGACTTCGCCATTGGCATCGGTGATCGCGCCGCGTTCGGCATAGATCGGTTGTTTGTAGACGTGTTTCTCCGCCGCCAGCCCGGCGTACTCGTCGTGTTTGACCAGCTGGAGATAAACGAGACGAAATGAGAACGCGCTAAAAAGAAGGACAAAAGCGATGCAAATCAGTGCGCACCGTGTCCGTCCATTCCATCTCATCTGCCAACCTGATCGTTTGCCACCGGGCGAATGGCATTTTCCTCTGGCGCGGGGCGGATCGGTGCGAGCCGGACGATGTTTTGTTCCGCAATCGGAACCATCTTGAGGTAACCTTCCTTCAGCCGGCGTTGCAGTGCGCTACGCGAAGTGAGCGCCGCAATCTGCACATTCGCGACATCGTTTTGTGTGCGCAGACCTGCGAGCTCGGTCTCGAGCGATTTCTTGCGATCGCCCAGGCGATGTAACTGCAAGCTGAGATAAACGTAGCAGAGTCCTGCCACCGCCAGCAAAGCGGTGACCACAATCCAGCGCGCCAGAGAAACCGCGCCCAGGCGATTGAGTTGCTTTGAGCGGTTCATCTCAGTTTTTCGGCAACGCGCAGTTTCGCGCTCCGCGCCCGCGCATTAAAGTGCTGTTCGTTTTCGCTTGGCTCGACCGGCTTTGCCGTAATGATGATAAGATCGCGCTCCTTGTTCGGGCGCGGTTCCGGCCATTCGGGCCGATCGAAATATTCGCGGCTGTGTTCGCGAAAGAAATTTTTCACCATCCGATCTTCCAGCGAATGAAATGAAATCACCGCGATCCGCGCTCCGGCCTCGAGACGATCGGTTACCACGCGCAACCCCTGCTCGAGCGCGCCGAGCTCGTCGTTGACTTCCATGCGCAAGGCCTGGAAAACCTGAGTTGCGGGGTGGCGACGCCCATGCCGGCCAACAATTTTCTCAATCGCCCGGGCCAACGGGAGTGTTTCACGAAATGGCGCGGCCTTGCGCTGCTTCACAATCGCACTGGCGATGCGACGCGCGGCGGGTTCTTCGCCGAGATCGCGAAAAAGTCGGGTCAACTCTTCTTCGCTGTAGCTGTTGATGATCGCATCCGCGGTTTTCTCGGAGCCTGGATCCATCCGCATGTCGAGCGGACCGTTTCGCATCAAACTGAAACCGCGTTCGGCATTTTCGAGTTGGCGGGACGAAACACCGAGATCGAGAATCGCTCCGCCAATTTTACCAACCTTTAGCTCATCGAGCACACGATCGGCGTGGCGAAAATTTGCCTTCCGCAAAGTAACGCGATTACCGAATTCTGACAGGCGATTGGTCGCTTCCGCGATTGCATCAGGGTCCTGATCGAGCGCGAGGACATCGGCGCCTGTTTTCAAGATCCCTTCGCTGTGTCCGCCGCCGCCGCAAGTCGCATCCAGGACCAGGGCGCCCGGACGTGGCGCCAGCAGCTCGATCGCTTCGCGCACGAGGACTGGTCGATGATAAATAAATTCTTCCCGGTCCTGTGCTTCTTCCTCAAACATGAGCGGGCCGGTCGCGAACCAAATCGGACGTTCGAAGAGCAAAGCATTCATCTCTGTTACAATCCAATGACGTTAGCGACGTGTTGGTAGGTCGGCGTTTCTTCTTCGTGGGCGCGTTTCCAGCGGGTCACGTTCCAAATTTCAAAACGGCCCCGCCCGCCCACCAGCGCGACTTCACCTTTTAATCCGATCTTGCGGCAAAGTTCTTCCGGCAAAACAAGGCGGCCTTGCTTGTCCGCCAGGCCGTGCTGGGCGCGAGAATGCAACTGGCGCAAAAAAACGCGGCGCTCGCGCGCGGCGACGCTGGTGTTGCCTTCCGCTGCCGCGCTCATGCGGGCGAATTCCTCGGGTGACATGACGAGGAGAAACTGATTTTGGGAATCGGGCAGAAGAATAAATTCTTCGGCATTTTTTCGGCGCCAGCGTGAGGGAATAGTGATGCGATTTTTTTCGTCGATGGCGTGACGAAATTCACCGGCGTAAAAGGCTTGAGCTGAGGCGATGCTGTCCATGGGCCGGCGGGATTAACGTCCACTTTAATCCACTTCGTCCCACTTTTAACCACCACTGCCCCTTGTGGTCAATACTTTTTCTTCGCTTTTACCCGGAAAAATTCAGCAGCACACACAGCTCGGGGTAGATCCAGCAGTCGCGCCAGTCCGGCTCGGACCTCGATGTCATCAATTTGGCGGCGGAGCCGCTATACCTAGCATCGCCCGACGGAGCGGCCGATCCACCCTTCGCTCGACGCGTAGCTTCGCCTTTTCTTCACCCGCTTTCCCTTCTACCTTCCCCCGCCCACGAAAACATCATGCGCCGCCTCGTTTTTGCCTTTCTCCTCAGCGTCGCAATCGCTCCGCGCTGCGCGGTCGCCCAGGAAGAAAACGGCGAGGTTCGCGTCAGCGTCGTCCTCAACGCCGATGGCTCGCGCACCGTTTACGAAACCAGTGCGGCCAATCACAAAACCGTCACCACCACCACGGGCAAAGATGGCAAGTTGCGCGAAAAAATTCGATGGGATCTGGATGAGAGCGGACGATTTCTTCGTGGAGAAGTTTTTGGGCCAAAGGAACAATTTCGATTTATCCTGCAAAATAAATACGATGCCAATAATCGTTTGATCGAAGAAACTCATCTCGCCAAAGACCAGAGCGTGATCGGCAAAATCGTTTTTCGCTACGATGCCGCCGGGCATCAGATCGGTTACTCGACGTATGATGGCGCGGGGAAACTTCTCGGCCAAACGCTCGCACCGAGCGCTTCGCCGGCCAAACGGAAGTAAGACGCTCAAGTTTCAAACGAAAGGCAACGAAGAAAAATAAAGGTGGATCGGCCGCTCCACGGGCGATGCCTAACAACATCGAGCAAGGGATTGCTCGATCCGACAAGAGCTCCAAACGCAGGTAAGACGCTTGCCTCGTGCCCGAAAGGGCATTAAGGGGAACTTTTGTGATCGAATACCTCCAGAAGGGCGGGCTGCTGATGTGGCCCATCCTGATTTGCAGCATCATCTCGATTGCCGTGATCGCGGAACGGCTCTTTTATCTGCATCGCGCGACCATTCACGTGGGCGAGTTCTTGAAAGGCCTGGCCAATCTGATCAAACGCCGCAATTTTGCTGAGGCCTTGCATGAATCCGCCGGGACGCCTGGACCGGTGGCGCGTGTGATTCACGCCGCAATTATCCGGCATGATCTTCCGCGATCGGAACTGCGCGAAATTGTCCAGGAAGCTGGTCAACTTGAAGTACCCAAACTGGAACGTTTCCTCGGCGTGCTCGCCACTCTGGCCTATCTTGCGCCGCTCCTTGGCTTGCTCGGCACGGTCGCGGGAATGATTGAAGCCTTCGGCGTTATCGCGTCCAACGGCGGCTATGCCACGGTGACGGAATTGTCCGGCGGCATTTACAAAAGTTTGCTCACGACTGCGGCTGGACTCGTCGTCGCAACGCCCACCTTCGTTGCTTACAGCTATCTTTCTTCGCGCGTGAACACGCTGATGCATGACATGGAGCGCGCCGGGATTGAGATTGTGCAGATGTTGACGGAAACGGAACCGGAGAGCGGAATTATTTCCTTCCAGCCGACTGCAGAAGCCGGCCAGCGCGATTTACGCCGCGAAAAATAGCGCGGGGATGAAATTGGTCCGGACGACCCAATATCAGTTCGGGTGGTTGATCATCTTCCCACTGCTCGACGTGGTGTTTCTAATGATTTTTTTCCTGCTCCTCAGTTCCAATTTTGTCTTGCAGCCAGGAATTTCAGTCAACGTCCCGTTCTCGAAATTCATGTTGGCGCCACAGATGAAGTACCAGATCGTCAGTATCACCAGCGGAGGGACAGTTTATTTTCGCGATCAAAAAATTTCTATCGATGAACTCGGGTCCCAGCTCGATCTCGCGCGCAAAGAGGGCCGTTCCATCATCATCAAAGCCGATCGCTACACACCTTATGAGACGGTGATTCGGGTGGCCAATGTCGCTCTTGAGCACGCCGTGCCTTCGGTTGCGCTCGCCACCACTCCGCCTAAGTGAACGCCTCCGCCGTCGTGCCACTTGTTTTCAGTTGGGACCCGCCGCGCAAACGCCGCCGCGCCTTAATCGTGTTCCTGATTCTCTCAGTCGCCTTGCACGCGCTTTGTTTTTACATCTTCCAAATTGTGTATCCACCCACCATCGCGCTGATGCCGCCGCCGGCGCGGGTAACACTGATTTCGCCGGATGACCCGGAATCGCTCGCTCTCTTGCGTTGGGTGGAAGCGGAAGATCCCGCGCTCACTACCACAACACAGCGACTACCGGAGGCAAAATCTCTTGTTTTGCCGCCAATTCAGCATCGCCCTTCTTACGCCAGTCATCAGCCAAAATTGAAAACACTTCCTCCACTGACGCCCGATCTCAGTATTCCAAGCTCGGCCGCAACCGGGCCGGTTCGCCTTCCGCGAGTGAAAGCGAATGCCAACGCACCCGGGCTGGCGCGCAAAACGACGGCGAATTTTGCCGATCTACCTGCCACATTGGGCGATCCAGTTTTCGCCGATTTCAAATTTCGGCTCACCCGCCCTGATGCACCGGCTAACGCTCGCTTCCGCGTTGCAATCGATGAGCATGGCGCGATCCGCTTTTGCTTTTTGATCGAATCTTCGGGCGATCCGGCGCTCGATGAGCAGGCCCGGAATTTTCTTCAGCTCTGCCGGCTTAAGACAAAAGAAAATTCGCCCGTGACTAATGGAAGCGCGCTTTTCTGGACGACTGCGACCATTCTTTGGGGTAACGATTTCGTCCCCACCCCGGGTCCCTCCCCCACTCCATCGCCGTGATTCGCGTCACTCTGGCCGCGTTGGTCACGATTTATCTGCTGGTTTTTCTTGCGGCAGTTTTCCTTGTCTGGTTAAGTAGTGAATGGAACCGCAGACGGCGCGAACGAAAAGCTTTTCGCTTCCGGCTGCGGTGTGTCATTTGCGGCTTCGAGTTCGAAGATCGCACCGATGCCTTGCTCCCACGCTGCCCGCGGTGCGGGAGTTTGAACGAACGATTTAAATTCGAACGTATTTGATTTTGATATGGGAATGTGGATTGGCCGTAACCGAAAAGCGCGCGTGACTTATGGTTTCGACGAGATCGCGCTGATACCGGGCCGCGTCACGATCAATCCTAACGAGGTCGATACTACCTTTCGGTTGCCGCGGCGCGAGGCCGCGCCCTTGGAATTGAAAATTCCGATCCTGGCCAGCGCCATGGATGGAGTGGTGGACGTGCGTTTTGCCGTGGAAATGAGCAAGCTCGGCGGTTTGGCGGTGCTCAATCTTGAAGGCGTCCAGACGCGCTACAAAAATCCCTCGGAAGTGCTCGAGAAAATCGTCCAGGCGGACAAGAACGAAATAACTGCCCTCTTGCAAAAAATTTATCAGGAACCGGTGCAGCCGGAATTGATCGGGGCGCGGGTGCGGCAAATCAAGGATGGCGGCGCGATCGCGGCGGTGAGTTCGATTCCACAACGCGCAGTGGAATTCGGTGCCATCGCCCAGGAAGCGGGAGCCGATGTCTTCGTCGTGCAAAGCACGGTCTCAACCGTGCAACATATTTCATCGGAATATAAATCACTCGATCTCGCGAAATTCTGTCGGGAAATGCGGATTCCCGTGATCGTTGGCAACACCGTCGGCTACGATGTGACGTTCGAGATCATGAGCTGTGGACCGGCCGCGGTTCTGGTTGGAGTCGGGCCGGGAGCAGCTTGCACTTCGCGCGGGGTCCTCGGCCTTGGCGTGCCGCAAGTTACGGCCACCGTCGATTGCGCGGCGGCGCGCGACGCCTATTTCAAAAAAACTTCGCGCTTTGTCCCGATCATCACCGACGGCGGGATGAGCAAAGGCGGGGATGTTTGCAAGGCGTTCGCCTGCGGGGCCGACGCCGTTATGGTGGGAAGCGCCTTTGCCAAAGCCCATGAAGCGCCGGGACGCGGTTATCATTGGGGTATGGCGACTCCACATGCGAATCTCCCTCGCGGGACACGGATCAGAGTTGGCGCGACCGGATCGTTGAAACAAATCCTGTTCGGTCCCGCCGAAGTGGACGACGGCAGCCAGAATTTGGTCGGCGCCATCACTACTTGCATGGGCAATGTGGGCGCACGCGATCTGGCCGAGTTTCAACAAACCGAAATCATCATCGCGCCTTCCATTAAAACCGAAGGCAAGCTATTCCAGACGGTGCAAAACGTCGGAATGGGAACGCGATAGGCAATTAGCGAGTAAGTGAGTTAATGATTCAGAGATTGAGTCTGTAGCCATTTGCTTCTCCATTCGTTAAATCGTTAAATCGTTAAAATTTAAATGAATAACAACCGCCGCGTCGTCATCACCGGAATGGGTGCAATCACACCCCTCGGCAACGATGTCGAGACTTTTTGGTCGAACTTGAAGAACGGCGTTAGCGGTATTCATAAAATCGAATCCTTCGATACCTCCGCTTATGATTGCCGCATCGGTGGAGAAGTGCGCGGCTTCGATCCGAAAACTGTTTTCAAGAACCCGAAGGATGTTCGGCGCACCGATCGCTTCGCCCAGCTCGCGATGGCAGCGGCGAAAATGGCGATGACCGATTCCGGCATTGAGATGGCGAACGAAAATCCAAACCGCTTTGGCGTTCTCGTCAGCAGCGGCATCGGCGGACTAAAAACGCTGGAAGATCAATACACCATTCTGCTTTCCAAGGGTCCGAAGCGCGTTTCCGCTTTCACCATTCCAATGCTCATCAGCAACATGGCGAGCGGGTTGATCTCGATGGAATTCGGAATGCGCGGACCGAACATGTGTATCGTCACCGCCTGCGCCACCTCGAACAACGCCATCGGCGAATCCTGGCGCATGATCAAATTTGGTGACGCCGATGTTTTCCTCGCGGGCGGTTCCGAGGCGGCGATCATCCCCATCGGGCTCGCCGGGTTCGGCGCGATGAAGGCCTTAAGCACGCGGAACGACGAGCCGGAACGTGCCTCGCGGCCGTGGGACCGAGATCGCGACGGCTTTGTCATCGGGGAGGGAGCAGGCGTCGTCGTCGTCGAAGAACTGGAACGCGCAAAAAAGCGCAACGCGAAGATTTATTGCGAGCTTGTCGGTTACGGCTTGAGCGCGGACGCCTATCACATGACGGCGCCGCCGCACGATGGCGGAGGAGCCGCGCACGCGATGGAACTCGCGCTCGAACACGCGCAATTGTCAGTCGATCAGGTGGATTACATCAATGCCCACGCTACTTCGACCGGTCTCGGTGATGTGGCTGAGACGCGCGCGATCAAGACTGTTTTCGGCGACCGCGCGAAAAGCGTTTCAATTAGTTCGACCAAATCGATGACCGGCCATTTGCTGGGTGGGGCAGGCGCCGTCGAGATGGCGGCGTGCGCGCTGGCCATACGCGATGGCGTGATTCCGCCTACGATCAATCTCGATCACCCCGATGAAGAATGTGATCTCGATTTCACCCCTCACAAGGCCAGGGAGAAAAAGGTGAGTGTGGCTTTGAACAACTCATTCGGTTTCGGCGGGCACAACGCCACCCTGGTGGTGAAAGAGTTTACCAGCTAAAGCGACAGCTAACGAGATTTAGATTAGTGACGGAACACAGGCTTAAAAGCCTGTGCGCCGCACAGGTCTCCAGACCTGTGTTCCTCGACGTTTACCCTGGTATAACTTTGGAATGAAGAATTCCGCAACTCGCGATGCGTTCCTTGCCATCGTTGCGGTGATTGCTGCCCTGGTCCCATTCCTGAATAAAGCCTTTCATATCGACGATCCGCTTTTTCTATGGATAGCGCAGCAGGTGTCCCAAAATCCGGCCGACCCCTATGGGTTCTCCGTGAACTGGTACGTAAGTGCCAAGCCGATGTTTTCGATCATGCAGAATCCCCCTTTAAACGCCTATTACATGGCGTTGACCGCGAAGTTTCTCGGTTGGAGCGAGCTGGCCATGCATGGCGCTTTCCTTGTTCCCGCAGTCGCGGCCGTTCTCGGAACGTTTTTTCTGGCGCAACGTCTGTCGGGTTCACCTTTACTTGGCGCGCTTCTTGTGCTTTTCACGCCCGTCTTCCTTGTTTCGGCAACGACCGTAATGTGCGACGTCTGGTTGCTTGCCTTATGGGTATGGTCGGTTCATTGCTGGCTGCGTGGCCTCGAGCGTCGTAGCTACTGGCTTCTTCTCCTGGCCTCCCTCCTTGCCGCCGCCGCCGCGCTAACAAAATACTTCGGGGTCAGTCTCGTTCCTCTCCTTGCCGTTTACACTGTGGCCCGGGAGCGCCGCCTCACCAGCCGACTCCTGTTTCTTCTCATCCCTATCGCAATCATCGGCATCTATGAAGCGATTGCGAAAGCAAAATACGGTCAGGGTCTTTTTACCAACGCTATGGTCTATCCCTGGCAAGGACCCGTCAAAGCGGGCAAGCAATTGTCGGGGCAATTTCTTACCGGGCTTTCGTTCACCGGCGGTTGCCTGTTTCCCGCTTTGTTTTATGTCGCCTTCCTTAAATCACGGAAGGTCCTTATTAGTGGAATCGCAATCTTCTTCGCCCTTCTCCCATTATTCTATCTCTGGGTAGCGCGCGGACTTATTTCGAGGACTGACGTCATCGCGGTCACGGTCGAAGGAGCTTTGTTCGCGACCATCGGAATTGGGATTCTCGCGCTGGCCGTAGCCGATCTCGTCCACCAGAAAACGGCGGATTCGCTTCTGCTCAGTCTCTGGGTGTTCGGCACATTCTTTTTTGCTACAATGATGAACTGGTCCATCACCTCGCGAACGATTCTGCCGATGGCGCCGGCGGTGGTAATTCTCTTAATCAGACAATTCAAAAGTTCCGCAGCTGTAGCTGCCGCGGTCACCGGCGGCAGAGGTTTGCCAATTCTGCCGCTGAGGACAGCGGCGGCTACATGGTGGCCGCTTCTACCGGCTGCACTTGTTTCCCTGCTGGTTACAGCGGCAGATTACAAACTGGCCGACACCGCGCGCTTCGCCTCCAAGTCCTTTCAGAATCGATTCCGGGACGAGCCAGGCACGGTATGGTTCGAAGGACATTGGGGCTTCCAATATTATATGGAACATTGGAAGGCGAAGCCATTGGACCGCTCTGAGCGCAGGATCATTTCGGGTGACGTGCTTATCGTTCCATTAAGTAACTCGAATGTCAGTCCGACTCCGCCGGTCCCAACGACTAGTCCTCCCGAACAGGTTAATTACCCTCAGTCTGTCCTGGCAACGATGAGTCCAGGAATGCGTGCGGGATTTTATTCAAGCAAATGGGGCTCTTTACCTTGGATATTTTCGCGTATCCCGCCGGAGCAATATCTCATTTTTCGCGTGAAGTAGCGTGGCGAGGTTTTTCAGAACCGTTTCGTAAATGGATTTGCCGCACTTATATCGCGGGAACGTCCACTCCTCTCCTGGTGCTCTGCCTTCTCCTCTTCCTCAGGGAGAGAATCTGTCTAGCGCCAAAGGCGCGGCATCATTTTAGCCTGGGGCAGCGCCCCAGGAATTTGTATAATATCAGATCCGAGCGCTGAAGGCGCGATTCATTCCCACGCTTTTTCAGTCCATTACTCACGCCATGCCGCAATCCCTCAGCAAAGTCATCATTCACACCATATTTAGTACGAAGAATCGCGAGCCCTCGCTCGATTCCGCCACACGACCACGTATGCACGCTTATCTGGCGACAATCTGCCGCGATTTGGATGGCGAAGCCTTTTGTGT
>Ga0137415_10001414_pt1 | contig 23763 bp, 17 predicted proteins | sample CZODoug3_1_1_16f_FD_183082 | JGI IMG/M metagenome (GOLD analysis project Ga0137415, IMG submission 183082) | Vadose zone soil fungal communities from Angelo Coast Range Reserve, California, USA - CZODoug3_1_1_16fungal (Hybrid Assembly) | ecosystem: Environmental > Terrestrial > Soil > Vadose...
CCCGCTCGGCCAGCGGCGCGAAGCACACCCCGAGCACGCCCCAGAGCAGCGCCTGGGCGCACACCGAGTAGAGCCGGAACCGGTACAGCAGGTCGGCGTCGAACCCGGGCAGCACGATGTTGCCGTGCGGGTCGCGCAGCGCGGTCGGCGTCTCGGTGGTGAGGTTGCCGTACTGCTCGACGTTGAGCCGCAGCTCCCCCAGCGCCGGGAGCACCGCCATCAACACCCCGACCAGCACCGCGAACACCCCCAGCCCGGCCAGGGTGGCGTTCCAGCTGCCCAGCCGCGCGGACAGCCGCCGCCCCACCCACAGGGCGACCAGCGCGAACAGCACCGAGCCGACCACCATCAGCAGGTACAGCCCGCTGCGCTCGCCGATGGTGTCCGGGTGGCCGACGGACGGCGGGTTCGCCGGGTACTTCAGGAACGGCACCAGGTACAGCGTGACGAACCCGCCCAGTGCGACGAGCAGCGACAGCTCCCGCGCGCCCACCCGGCCGACCCGGCCCCACGCCACGCTGTAGACCACCGCGAACAGCGCGCCCATGCCTACCCCGAACAGGATCACGCCGACGCCGATGCCGACGCCGGACTGGACAGCGCGGCTGAAGATCTCCGGGTCGGCGGCCTCCACCGGCTGGCCGGCCGCCCTGGCGAGCGCGTCGCGCGCCCCGTCCCGGCTGCCCTCGTAGTCGATGGCGGCCTGGATCAGCGGCTCGGCGAAAATCCTGGCGAAGACGAACGCGACCAGCCCGGCGAGCGCGCCGACGCCGACTCCGCGCGGCACGAGTGCCTTGACCATGGGAACGACCGGCTCAGTGGCAGGGGAAGCCGAGGAAGTGGCGCGCGTCGTGCACGAACTCGTGCACGACCATGGTGTTGCCGAACACCGAGGTCGCGCCCTCGTCGATGCCGATGAAGTAGTAGAGCAGCAGGCCGAAGAGCACGACGCCGACCAGCCAGGGCAGTACTTCCGACACCGAAACGGGAACCGGCCGGGACTGGCCGATCGCGGGGGCTGACATGGCGATTCCTCTCCTGCGGCCAACGGCCGATCAACTCGGAATGGACGCTACGTGGACCACCGCCGAGGGTCAACAGCTCCATAGTCATGCAGTTGTTCAGATATTGAGCGAACCCCGCCGGGAACTCGGGTGATCAGGATCTGGCGCCTGGAGCAGAATTGCCGCGAAAGGAGCACCCATGCGAGTCGTGCTGCTCTGCCACGCGGCCACCTCGGCGATCCGGGCCGCCGCGTTCGCCGGTGACGAGCCGCTGGACCAGGCCGGCGTTGCTCGGGCCGCCGAACTGGCCGGCACCACGCCCAGGGTCGACCAGGTGCGCCGGGCGCCGTCCGAGCGCTGCCGGCAGACCGCCGAGGCGATGGGGTTGGACGCCGTCCCGGAGTCCGGACTGGCCGGCTGCGACTTCGGTGCCTGGACCGGGCGCACCCTGGACGATGTGCTGGCCGCCACACCGGACGCGGTGACCGCGTGGCTGACCGACCCGACAGCCTGCCCGCACGGCGGGGAGAGCTTGAGCGCGCTGCTCGAGCGGGTTGGGCGGTGGTTGGACGGCGCCGGCGGGGCGGTGACCGAGCAGGGGCAGCCGGTGCGCGCGCTGCTGGCGGTGACCGACCCGTCGGTGATCAAGGCGGCGGTGGTGCACGCCATCGACGCCCGCCCCCGGTCCCTGTGGCGGATCGACGTCGAGCCGCTGAGCCGGACCGTGCTCACCGGGTCACCCGGGCGGTGGTCCCTGCGCTCGCTCGGCCGCTGACCGCGCTGGTCAGGTCCCGTGAGTGGGTTGCGTTGCGACAGCCCTCACGGCTTACCGACGGGCGGGGGGCAGGGCGGCGACCCACTCGCCGGCGGCGTCCAGCACGGCGGCCACCTGGGCCCGGCTCGGCGCGGCGGCCTGCTCGGCGTCGGTCAGGGCGGCCGGCAGGTCCACCCCGAGCCACTCCCGGCACCGCTCGGCCGCCTCACGCACCTCGGCCACCGTGCCCAGGTAGAGCCGGTCCAGCGTGCCGTCGGCGGCCAGGTCGGCGCGCGCGTCGGCGGACAGCACCCCCACACAGGCCAGGGTGCGCCGGCGGGCCGCGACGATCTGGGTGAGTTCGTCGGAGGCGGACAGCCGTGTGCAGTTCGGGCAGCTCAGCGCAATCACCGTCACCGAGCCACCACCGGGGCTGGGGATCTCCACCCGGTGCTCCCATTCGGTGGGGCAGAACGCCCCGGCCAAATCGACCCCGAGGGCCCGCTCGCCCGGTGTGCTCGCTTCGGGTCGACGTGTGCCCTGTGACATCGGTGCTCTCTCCCCCTGTCGCCGGATTGCGCGGACCCGATGGGCTCATCGAGCCGTCACAACCGAGCGTGTCCGGATCCTGGTCATCCCACCTGGACGAGTGATCCCCGAGCCTAGGGGATCACCACTTCCGGGCACCATCCCGGACACACCGAGCCCGGACGTTGACACCGGCGGCACCTCGGTGCGGCGCGGGCGGCCGCTCCGATGGAGCAAGCGGGGCCGACCGGGTGAGCGGAACCCGCACTCCACGACCGTCTCCAAGGGCTCCGAAAACCCCGGCATCCCGAGGTCCACGCACCGATCATTGAATACTGGAACACGTATTAGCCCTTTCGCCTCGAATCATTACTCCTGGGCTGTTCGGGTGGAGCGGAGAAAGACGTGAAACGAATCCGTGACGCGCACTGATGACCCACACAGCGACCATCCCCGAGGTCGTGTTCTGAGAGGGAAAGGAACGACCCAATGAGCAGAAGCTTCGGCGGTATCGTGATTTTCGGCGGCCACGGCGGCAAGTTCGACGATGACGACTCCCGTTCCCACCGCCACCGCAACGACAATGACGACGACTGCCGCCGCACCAAGCGCCACCACCACAAGCGCCGCCACCACTCGTCCCACGGCTGCAAGTAGGCGTTAGCCAGGCGGCCGCAACCATGCGGCCCCTGAACCAGCCCGCCGGCTCCGCCCAGCTCGACCGGGTGGAGCCGGCGGCCCGGCTTTGTGCAGGTTATGGCGTCTCATCGAAGGCAGCAGGTCAGGTCCGTCGCCAGCAGCTCAGGCGCGCTCCCGGTCACTGACTCGCCCACCACACTGCTCCCCATCGTTGCGGCCACCGGCCTCGTCGGCACCGCCCCCACGGTGCCCATCCGGACGGTCTTCACCCGGTTCTGGCCGGACACCCGGGGCTTCCGCGGCCGGCTCGTCTTCGGTTTGGCCCTGGTCGGGGTGCCGCCGCTGCTCGCCGCCGCCGGGATCTGGTTGTTCAAGATTCTGATCGACGACGTGCTGACCACTCGGGATCTCGCTCGCTTCCCGCTGGTGGCCGGGGCTTTCGCGGCTGTCACACTCGTCGAGGGCCTGGTCGGGTTCGTCGACGAGTACCTCACCGCCTGGGTGGGCGAACGATTTGTGCTGAATCTGCGGACCCGCGTATTCACTCATCTACAGCGGCTGTCGCTCACGTTCTTCGAAAGACATCAACTCGGCGACATTCTGGCCCGGCTCAGCGGCGACATCGGCGCGATCGAACAATTGATCCTCTCCGGCATCAACCAGCTGTTGACGTACCTCTTCCAGATCATCTTCTTCGCCGGCGCGCTGTTCGTGCTGGACTGGCGACTCGCGGCGGCGGCGCTGGTCGCGGCACCCGGTTTCCTGCTGCTCGCCCGCATCTTCTCGCGGCGGATCAAGACCGCGTCCCAGGAGCTGCGGCGGCGGTCCGGCTCGATCACCTCGGTGGCCGAGGAGAGCCTGCACAACACCGCGCTGGTGCAGGCCTACCACCGGCAGGACCACGAGTCCGCGCGCTTCCACCGGGAGAACCTGGGCAGCTTCACCGCGCAGATGGTGGCCATCAAGTTGGAGGCGCTTTTCGCCCCGTTCACCGACCTGCTCCAGGCGGCCGGCGTGCTCGGGGTGGTGGGGTACGGCATCCACGAGCTCATCGCCGGGCGAATCACCCTGGGCGGGCTGCTGGTGTTCATCGGCTACCTGTCGCAGCTCTACGGCCCGATCAGCGGCCTCGGCAGCCTGACAAACTCGATCTACGCGGCCAGCGCCGGCGCCGAGCGGGTCATCGAGGTGCTGGACACCCGCCCGGAGGTGACCGATCCACCCGAGCCGGTCTCGCTCGGCCGGGCCCGCGGCCAGCTGCGGGTGAACCGGGTCGGCTACCGCTACCCCGATGGCGGCCGGCCGGCGCTGGCCGAGGTCAGCTTCTCCGCCCAGCCCGGCGAGACCATCGCGGTGGTGGGCGCCAGCGGGGCCGGCAAGTCGACGCTGCTGCGCATTCTGCTGCGGCTGCACGATCCGCACGCCGGCACGGTCACCCTGGACGGGGTGGACCTGCGTGACCTGCGGCTCGCCGAGCTGCGCTCGAACGTGGCGGCGGTGCTGCAGGAGACGCTGGTGTTCGACGGCTCGGTGCTGGAGAACATCCGCTGGGGCCGGCCGGAGGCCACCGGAGAGGAGGTCATCGCGGCGGCCCGGGCAGCGGACGCGCACCAGTTCATCTCCGGGCTGCCCCAGGGCTACCGGACCCGGGTCGGGCAGCGCGGGATGATGCTCTCCGGCGGGCAGCGGCAGCGGCTCGCGCTGGCCCGGGCGATGATCCGCAACGCCCCGGTGCTGCTGCTGGACGAGCCGACGACCGGCTTGGACGCGGTGTCCACCCAGCGGGTGATGCAGCCGCTGCGCCGGGCGATGTCCGGCCGGACCACCATCGTGATCTCGCACAACCTGCTCACCGTCGCCGACGCCGACCGGATCGTCTACCTGGAGCGGGGCCGCGTCGCCGGCTACGGCACCCACCGGGAACTGCTGGCCACCGCGCCCGGGTACGCCGAGCTGTACCGGCTGCACCACCCGGAGCCCCGCCACCCGGCGATGCGGGCACTGTCCGCCGGCCGGCCCGCCCCCGGCGCGCGCCCGACGCGGGCATTGTCCGCTGGCCGGCCCGCCCCCGGCGCGCGCCCGACGCCCCCGTCCCGGCCAACCCCGTCGCCCTCGTCCCAGCCAACCCCGTCGCCCTTGTCCCGGCCAACCCCGTCGCCCCGGCCAGTCGCGTCGCCCCGGCCACGGCCGACGCCGTCCCCCCGCCCGACCCCCTCGCCGCGGCCCCGCTCCACCGCCCCACCCCAACCGACCCCGAGACCCCGACCGACCTCCCCACCCCAACTGTCCCCGAGACCTCGGCCGACCTCCCCGCCCCAGCGTGCCGCCGCGAGCGCCCGGCCGGGCACCGGGCCGCACGCCGCCCCGGTACCGGCCCAGCGGTCCGGCCCTCCGTCGGTCCCGCTGCCGAGCGTCGCCGTCCACTCGGCGCCCGCCGGGGCCCCGGTACCGGCCGGCTCACGCGTACCGACCCCGGTCGGGCACCCCGTACCGACACCGCGACCCCTGCCGGTCAGCCGGTCCGTCCCCACACCGCTGCCCATCCCGAGGTGGCGAGCCACACCGGTCGCCGGCGTGAATTTGGCACCCCGCTGGGCCGCCGACGAACCGTTCGACGCCGGCGAAACGGCCGAGCGCACCGGCACCGCCTGACGCTCCGCCTTCGGGCGGGGCTACCCCCACCAGCTCCATGGTCAACAGAACACCAGGGCGCGCAGAACATTAACTCGCGGGTTGCGTGCCGGTATGAGGGTCGCGTTGTTGGACGCGGCTTGGGTGATGAGCTCGGACAGGGTGGTGAGGCTGGCTTGGGGCGGGTTGAGTGGGCTTCGGCGGGTACAGGCTTGCGCGGCGTGATCAATTTAACGTGAGGGCTGCCAAACCCATGATCGACAAGCCGTGGCGTTAAATTCGATGGCGATGAGCATCGAGCCGAGGGTGTCCAGACAGGGTCGGGCGGAAAACACTCGCGGCGGTCGACAGGGCGGGACATCCGTGCCTGCTGAAGGGCAGTGGGGCGGCGAGGGGCTGCTGCTCGCCACCGCCCCGGCCGACGAGGGGCTACGGACCAGGACCAGACCCGGGTCAGGCCGGGTCGCCGAGCTGGTGCAGGCCGAGCAGCCCGTCGGGCGGACCGGTGCGGGTCCACCGGCCGGAGTCGGCGGTCCACGTGTCGCCGTTCAGGGTGACCCGATCAACGGCCAGGCGGACGGAGTGGGCCACCAACCAGTTCGCCAGCGCGCGACCCCGGTCGGGCGGCTGCGGGCCGCTCAGCGTGGCGGTACCCAGTTCCCGCTTGGCCACGCTCACCAGGCCGAACTCCGGCGGGCCCAGATTCAGGTCGTGGCAGCTCAGCGACGCGTCGTTCTCGCCGGTCAGCGCGGCGGCGGTGGCTCGCGCCTGTGGCTCCCACTGGGCGTAGGCCCTGGGCGCCGCGGAGTGTTGCACCAGCTGCGCGGCCTGGGTCACCTCCAGCACCATCCAGTTGGGCTGCTGGCGCAGTCGCTGGTAGAACGCGGTGGCCGCGTACACCGGGTCGGCGAGCTGCGCCGCGGTGCCCCAACCTTGGCTGGGACGCTGCTGGAACAGCCCCTTGGAGTCCCGGTCGCCGCCGGCGAGGTTGTGCAGCCCGGACTCCTGCAGAGCGGTCGCGATGGCCACCGTGACCGCGTGCGCGGGCATACCGAGCCTGCTCCCGACGCCGGCGATGGTGGCCGCGTTATCCGCCTGCTCGGGCGTCATCGAGTACGCCAGTACACCGGCCGAGTTGTCGGTCGAGCCGTTGGCGGCCGAGTCACCGGCGGGGCCCTCGGTCAGGGTCACCGTGCAGCCCGGCGGCGGGTGCGCGAGCGGGCCGGCCAGGTAGAGCCAGCCGATCCCGCCGACCAGTAACACCGCGATCACCGCCGCGATCAGTCCCCGGCGCGGCCGCGGAAACCGATTCACCGGACCAGCCTAGGCGCCTGCATCACCGAAGGGCCCCCGTCAACTCCGTTCGGCGAAATCACCTGTACCTTGACGATCACTCTGAGAGTGAATCTCAGCCTTTTCGGCGGTTGTGCCGTCGCATACATTGCCGACGCCGAACGGCCGAGCCTAGCCTCGAAAGTGCTTGCACCACCGCAAACGCTCCCGGACCGGGCCATCCTCGGCAGGGCGCGACGCCGATCGGAGGTCAGCATGAAGGTGGAATCGATCCTGCGTGCAAAGGGTCATCAGGTCACCACAATCCAGCCATGGGCCACGGTGGAGCAGGCTGTCAACCTGCTGATCGGACCACCCAAGATCGGTGCGCTCGTGGTGACCGGCGTCCCGCACGGATTCACCGGAATGATCACCGAGCGGGACATCATCTGCGGCATGCGGCTGCACGGCGCGTCGCTGCTGGGCATGAAGGTGTCCGAGGTGATGACCCACCACGTGCCGACCTGCACGCCGACCGACACCCTCAGCGAGGTGATGATGGTGATGACCCGGACGCGCTACCGGCACGTGCCGGTGCTGGACCATGGCGACCTGGTCGGGCTGGTGAGCATCGGGGATGTGGTGCGCGGTCGGGTCGACGAAATGGAGCTCGAGGCGGGCGTGCTGCGCGACCTGCACATGGCCCGGCGCTAGGAGCGCCCAGACCCTCCCAGGGCGAACTGTCATCGGCGCATGATCGCTGTGCGCGCCACACCCGTTGGTGTTACCACACGGCGGTCGTGCCCCGATGATCAGACCCCGCAAGCCATTCCGCACCGACCAGGCGGGCGCAATCGGTTTGACTGATCGGTAGCGAAGAGAGACCCAGGTCATCACCCGATAGGCTTGTCCGAGGCCATCGCCGCTGGTTATCGTGCCGTGGTGAGAGTTGGAAAAGCCAACCGAGAGTTCCCATTCGCCGTCGTATTCGTGACCGTCACGGCCGCGGTGTTCATGTCGAACCTGGACCTCTGGGTGGCCAACGTCGCGCTGGACAGCATCGGGCGGGACTTCGCCGGCAGCTCGCTGTCCGGGTTGTCCTGGGTGCTCAACGCGTACGCGATCGTGCTGGCCGCGCTGCTCGTGGTGGCCGGCCGCACCGGGGACCGGCACGGGCACCGCCCGGTGTTCCTGGCCGGGGTGACGCTGTTCACCGCGGGCTCGGTGCTGTGCGCGGTCGCGCCCAACCTCCCGGTGCTGATCGCCGCGCGCGCGGTGCAGGCGGCCGGCGCGGCGGCCCAGCTGCCGGCGTCATTGGCGCTGCTGATCACCGCCGCCCCGGCACACCGGCGCACCGAGGCCGCCCGGCACTGGTCGGCGGTGGGCGGACTGGCCGCGGCGATGGGTCCGGTGCTGGGCGGGCTGCTGGTACAGGTGGACTGGCGCTGGGTATTCCTGATCAACCTCCCGGTCGGCATCGCCACCGTGCTGGCCGGCGCGCGCGTGCTGCCCCGGTCGACGGCGGTCAGCACCGAACGCCGGCCGGACCTACCCGGCGCGGCGCTGCTCACCGTCTCCATCGCGGCGCTGACCGGCACGCTGGTGCAGGCACCGCAATGGGGTTGGGCCAGCGGGCGGACGCTCGGGCTGCTCGGGCTCGCGGTACTGGCCGGCACGGTGTTCGTGCGCCGCTGCGCCACCCACCCGGCCCCGCTGTTGGAGTTGCCGCTGCTGCGGATCCGACGCTTCGCGGTGGCGAACGTGGCCACCTTCGTGTTCAGCATCAGCTTCTCGATCATGCTGCTGTCCAATGCGCTGTGGTGCCAGAACGTCTGGCACTTCTCCCCGCTGCAGACCGGGCTGGCCATGACCCCCGGCCCGGCGGTGGTGCCGCTGGTCACGGTCGCCTCCGGGCGCGCGGTCCGGCGGTTCGGGGGCGGGCCGGTCGCGGCGGTCGGCACGGTGTTCTTCCTGGCCGCCATGATCTGGCGGATCGGGTTCGCCGCCCCGGAGCCGAACTACCTGAGGGACCTGCTGCCCAGCATGCTGCTCTCCGGGATCGGGGTCGGGCTGGCGCTGTCCACGTTGATCGGGGCGGCGGCCACCGCCCTGCCCGCCCGGCGAGTGGCCACCGGGTCGGCCGTGGTCAACGCCGGCCGACAGGTCGCGGCCAACCTCGGGGTCGCCGTATTGGTGACGCTGCTCGGTACCCACACCGACCCCGCGGCGTTGCGCGGCGACTTCGTCACCGGCTGGTGGGTGGCGGCCGGGCTCTCGCTGGTCGCCGCCGCGCTCAGCCTCACCCTGCCCCGCGCCTCGGCCGCCGGCACGCCCGGCGAGTCGGCCGCCGGCACGCCCGGCGCCTCGGCCGCCGAGGCCGCAAGCCACCCGGAACCCGGCTCGGCCAGCCCGCGGTTGACCTGAGCGATCGTCCCTACCGGGCTCGAGTGCCGGTCGCCGGGAGCACGACGAGCGCGCTGGTCACCGGCGACACGGGCCCGGGCTCCACGGCCCGGAGCGTCCGTACCCGCCCGCCGGTGGGCCCGGTGGCGCGCGCCGAGGAGAGCATGCGCCGCGCGGTGTCGCGCAACCCGATGACGGCGTGCAGGTCGGCGTCCAGGTCATCGAGCCCGGCGGCACCCTTGGTGGCGTCCGCCTCGGCGCCCCGCAGGGAGTCCAGCTCCTCGCCGAGGGCGTCGAAGCGCGCGCCCACAGCGGCGGTGGTGGCATGGCGCAGCTCCTGCTGGAGGGTGCGCGCGGCGTCCCGGATCTGCTTGCCGAGCGCCAGCTGGAACTCGTCAAGCTCGATGCGTACGGCGTTGACCGCGTCGATGCGGCGCCGGTCGAGCTGGCGTTTGCGCTCGCCGCTGAACGAGGCGCCGCCCAGAACGAGGGCACCGCCTCCGGCCAGCACGCCGAGCACCCAGCCGGGCAGCCCGATACCCAGGAAATGGGTCGTTACCAGCGCCATCATGATCCCGCCGTAGCTCGGCATCACCACGGTGAGCAGCCGAGCGGGGATCGGCACGGAGCCCATGTCGGTGGGTGGCCGGTCCGGGAGCTCGGCAACCAGCCGGTTGGGCGCCACCACCTGGGGCGCTCCGAACCGGTGCGGGGCGCGCAGCTCGAGCATGCCGGCGAGCTGGGTGGCCATCCGGTGAGCTCCGTCGTACAACTTCCGGTAGGCGGCGTCGGCCTCGTGCACCAGCCGCTCGCTCAGCCACGCGGCGAACTCCTCGCGCCGGCGGGCGGGATCCCCGCTGTTGATCGCGGTTTCGGCGCTCGCTAGCACCGCGCGGGTACTGGCCCGCAGGTGGAACTCGAGGTCTGAGTTGACCGAGGCGAAGCCGTCCCCCAGCGCGAACTGCCACTCCCGCGCGCTCCCGGCGAACCGGTCGGAACGAGCCTTGGCGTTGCCCAGCTCGGCACGCAGCCGGTTGGCGTGCCCGGGGTCGGCGTGCAAGGCTCGCTGGGCGCGCAGGTCGGCCTCGAGGGAGCCCAGCGCGCGCAGCGCCTCCCCCGCGGCGATCTCGTCGGCCTTGGCGGTGTCGCGCACGGCCAGGTCGTCGAGTCCCTGGCGCACGCCGGTCAGCCGGCGGATCAGGTCCGGGCGGTCCTTGGCGTGGGCGCCCTCGAGGGTGAGGGCGAGCAGCTCGTGCGCCCGGCTGCGGTGTGGGCCCGCCCCCCGCATGCTGTCCATCGCCACACTCCTCGCCCGTTCGTCGCCCCCGCACCGGACCGGACGGTCGGTGCCTGGTGTTCCAGTACGACCAGCGTGCGCCACCGGCCGCCGCGCAACGATGGAGCGGGCCCGAGGTTCGCCGACGCACATCCCCACCGGGCGGGTAGGGCTGTCCCCCACCCCAGGGGGTCCCGAACAAAGCCGCTCGCCGCCGATCCGCCCTTTCGTTGATCAACCGAACACCACACCGATATCGACATGATCGAACCAGCGTGGTGTTCTGTCTCTGATCAACGCGCTGATCTTGTTGCGTCCTGGCGAGGCCGTCCAACACCGAGAGCTACGCCAGCGGGGCATTTCACGATCGACCCCGCCGCGGTAGATCTCGGCACGCTCGGATCCGCGCACTGAGGAGTCCTTCCGAAGCTGTTGCCACGATTCGCACATGATCATGGACCTTCCGCGGTTTCGGCCCGCGATCACTTGGATCTCCAGGCCGGCGGCCACCCGGCCGGCGGCCACCGCCTCGGTAGCCCAGAACAATCCGCCCAACACCCGCCCAGCGTGACCGACCGCCTCCCGCCCGGAGCCGGTTCGCCGAGATCGACGTGGTGCAGGTTTGCCGAAGATCGAACCTGAATGGTGTCGATCTCGGCGACCGCGCCGCCGGTCCGCAACAACGCCGCGGAGCACCCGACCTGCTCCCGGGCGCCGCCAGGCACGACTCAGCAGAGGCAGCCACAGCAGGCCCGCGGGTGCCGCCTCCCGTAACACATCAACCAGCTGACATTGCGGAATCGACGCATTATTGAGCGGCAGCCCCTGGTGTTCTGTTGAACACGGACCACGGACCCGGGAGCCGCGGAGAGCTCCCGTCCGTGGTGTTGACCGACGGACCGGAGGTCGGGCGCCTACCCGGTGGCCGGCGGAGGTGGATCCCTGGGGAGGCGACATGACACCCGACGAGCTGGTTCACCTGCACCGCTGTGCGGAGCTGGCCGCCGAGGCGCTGGCCGCCGGCGACGAACCGTTCGGCTCGGTGCTGGTGGGCGCCGACGGGACCGTGCTGGCGGAGGAGCGCAACCGCGTCGGCTCAGGCGACGACACCCGACACCCGGAGTTCGAGCTGGCCAGGTGGGCGGCGGCCAACCTGGCCCCGGGTCAGCGGGCGTCGGCGACCGTGTTCACCTCGGGCGAGCACTGCCCGATGTGCGCCGCCGCGCACGGTTGGGTCGGCCTGGGCCCGATCGTGTACGCCTGCTCGGCAGCGCAGCTCGCCGGCTGGCTCGCCGAGCTCGGGGTGCCGCCGGCCCCGGTGCGCGGGCTGCCGATCCGCGACGTGGTTCCCGACCTCGTGGTGCGCGGCCCGGTCCCCGAACTGGCGGACGAGATCCGGGAGCTGCACCGCCGCTTCCACCACCCCACCTGACCTGACCGCCGCCATCAACCCGCGCCGGCCCACGCCGGCACAGCCGCCATCAACCCGCGCCGGCCCACGCCGGCACAGCCGCCGTCAACCCGCGCCGGCCCAGGGAGCCTGTGCGGCCGGAACGGTCTGTGCGGCGGAGGGAGCCTGCGCGGCCGGGGGAGCCTGCGCGCGAGGTGGAGCCTGTGGCGCAGCGGCGAGGGGGTCAGAGGAGGTGGCGGGCGCTCAGGCTGCGCATCAACGCCCAGATGCCCAACTCCCAACGGGGCGCGGTCTCGGCGTGCGACACGGTGTTGAGTAGCGCTCCGAGCTTCGGGCTGGCCACTCGCACCAGGTCGCCCACCTCGTGGGTGAACCCGGCGCCGGGCACCGAGCGGTCCTGGGTGGGGGTGAACACGGTGCCGGTGAACAGCACGAACCCGTCCGGGTACTGGTGGTGGTCCCCGACCGCGTGCTCGATCAGTACGGTCGGATCGCGGCTGATCTCCGCCATCGAGCTCGACCCGTCCAGCACGAAACCGTCCAGCCCGGTCACGGTGAGCTCGATGTCCAGCACGCGCACGTCGTCCATGTCGAACGAGTCGTCGAAGAGCCGCACGAACGGGCCGATCGCGCAGGACGCGTTGTTGTCCTTGGCCATCGCCAACAGCAACGCGCTGCGCCCCTCGAAGTCGCGCAGGTTCACGTCGTTGCCCAGGGTGGCGCCGACCGGCGTGCCGTCCGAGCGGACCACGAGCACCGCCTCCGGCTCGGGGTTGTTCCATCCCGAGCGGGACAGCACCCCCACCTCCTGGCCGCAGCCCACCGAGGACAGCACGGGAGCCTTGGTGAAGATCTCCGGGTCCGGCCCGATGCCCACCTCCAGGTACTGCGACCAGCGCCCCTCGCTGACCAGCAGTTCCTTCAGCCGCAGTGCGTCCGCCGAGCCGGGCTGGACGGCCGCGAGGTCGATCGCCGCGCCGAGCTGCTCGCGGATCTCGTCCGCCCGGGACGCGTCGCCGCGCGCCCACTCCTCGACCACCCGCTCCAGCAGGCTCTTCACGAACGTCACACCGGCGGCCTTGATCACCTGCAGGTCGACCGGGGAGAGCAGCCGGGGACCGGTGGGCGCCGATCCGCCGGCAAAGGCGTCCACGAGCTGGGCCAACGGCCAGCGGCGGCGGTCGCCATCCCGCGCGGTGGCCAGCACCGCCAACAGGTCGTCCCGCTCGAACAGCGCCGAGGTGACCGGGGCGAGGTCGGTGACGTCGACCGCGTCGGCCCCGTCGACCAGCACCACACACGGTCCGACGTCGGGGTCGAGGACCCGGCCGACCAGGGTCGCTCGCTCCGCATCGGTGGGGAGGATGTCCCGAAGAGAGGGCACCGGGTCAACGTACGACAATCACACCCAACAGCACGAGGAGGGGGAGCGATGAGCAGCGAGACGGACCGGTACGAGGAGATCGCCGTGACGCCGGCCGCGTTCAGCCTGGCCGGCCGCCACGTGGTGGTCACCGGCGCGGGGCGCGGCCTGGGCCAGGGCATCGCGGTGTCGGCCGGGCTGGCCGGCGCGGCGGTGACCGCCATGGCCCGCACCGCCGACCAGCTCGAGGAGACGGCCGAGCTGATCCGGGCGCGCGGCGGTGAGTGCACGCCGCACGTGGCCGACGTCGCGGACCTGGACGCACTGCCCCGCCACGTGCACGCCATCGACGGGCGGCTGCCCATCGATGGGGTGGTGCACGTCGCCGGGGTGCAGATCCGCAAGCCGGCGGTGGACTACTCCGTCGAGGAGTGGCGGCGGATCCAGCTGGTGAACACCGAGGCGCCGTTCTTCCTCAGCACCGCCATCGCCAGGGCGCAGCGGGACGCCGGGCGGCCCGGGTCGCACGTGTTCATCGGCTCGATAGCCAGCACGATCGGACTGCCCAACGGCGCCCCGTACGCGGCGTCCAAGACCGCGCTGCTCGGGGTGGCCCGCACACTCTCCGTGGAGATGTCCGTGCTGGGCATCCGGGCGAACGTGATCGGTCCCGGCTACTTCCCCACCCAGCTCACCCGGGACCTGCTCAGCGTCCCGGCGACCCGGGAGCGCATCCTGGGCCGCATCCCGATGGGCCGGATGGGCACGCCGGCCGACCTGGCCGGTGTCGCGGTGTTCCTGCTGTCCGACGCGGCCCGGTACATCACCGGCCAGCTGATCAACGTCGACGGCGGCTGGCTCGGCGCCTAGCGGCCCAACGGCTTGCGGGCTCCGCCTTTACAGCCACCACAACCGCGACGTGTCGTGAGGCCAGTCGTCGCTCGGCCCGCTCACCTCACCGCGCCGCAGGTGGGCCCGCCGGCCCGCGTAGACGGCCCGCTGGAACATGCCGAACAGCGCTTCGGCGCCGTCCGGGCGGCCGGGCTTGGGCTGGGCGAACAACAGCCCGGCCACCCCGGCGGCGGGGTCCATCCAGCAGTAGCTGTTGGCGTCGCCGGCGCAGGTCAGGGTGCCCGCCGCGGGGCCGTCCGGGACCTCCTCCGGATTCACCATGAACCCGAGGCTCCACTTGGCCACCACCGCCGGGTGCAGCCGGATCTCGGGGTAGAAGTTGAGCTCCCCCGGGGTGCGCACCTCCCGAAGGTCCAGCTTCTTGGGCACGGGCAGCGCCCCGATCTGGTTGCTGCGCAGCAGCTCGAAGGACTCCGGGGACAGCAGCGACTGATCGCCCCAGAGCACCGCCTCGACGAACTCGAAGTAGTCCTTCGGCGTGGTGTAGAAGCTGCCGTAGCCGTCCAGCCCGTCGTGCTCGAGCCAGCCCCCGGCCAGCTTCGCGCGGGACCGGGGCCCGACGTCGAACCCGGTGTCGCGCATGCCCAGCTCGAGGAAGATCTCGCCCTCCAGATACTCAGCCGCGGTCATTCCGGAGACCTGCTCGATGATCATCCCGACCACGTCGGCGTCCGAGCAGTGCAGCCACCGGGTGCCCGGGTCGGCCAGCAGCACGACCGTGTCCGCGCGCGGTGACTCCCCCCAGAGGTCCATCCCCAACGGGTCGTCCGGCGCCGCCGGGACCTGCCACCACGAGCCGATGGCCAGTCCCCCGGTGTGGCTGAGCACCTGGCGCAGGGTGATCTCACCGCGCGCCGGCCGCAGCACCGGCGCCCCGCGCCGGTTGAACCCGGTGAGCACGCTCGGCTGGCTCAGCGCGGGGATGACGGTGTGCAGCGGCTCGTCGAGCCCAACGACTCCGCTGTCCACCAGTTGCAGGGCGGCGACCGCCATGACCGGGCGCAGCAGTGCCTCGACCTGGAAGACGGTGTCCGTACTCATCCGGCTGGAGTTGAGCGACGCACGCACCCCGTAAGCACCCGTGTAAGGCGGGCAGCCGTTCGCCACCGCCATGGCGGCGACCCCGGAGACCTGCCCCGAGCTCACCGCCTCCAGGAGCAGCCCGTCGACGTTCGTCATGGGTTCAGGTATCTCACGGCCGGATAGGTACAGCGTCAACAGCGGATTGATCAACCGTGGACGCCCGTCCGACGCACGCGCTCACCGCCGGCCTCGGCGCGGTGAGGTGGCCGGCGAGTCCTGGTCACCCGGCGCCCGGGTGGTGACGGTCGGGCCGCGGTCCAGCCGGTTATCGTGCGAGAAGAGGCCGAACGGATAGCCGTCGATGATCGGGGTGACCGGGAGGCGGGTCCGGTCCAGGTAGTCCATCACCGGCTGCCAGAACTCAGGATCCGGCGAGACGATGAACGACCAGGCCAGGAGCGGGTCGGCGTGCGGGTCCGGGAACTGGCTCATCGGGCGCGCGCCCGGGGGCGGGGCGGGGCGGTCGGCGGTCTGGTCGTCCAGGCCCTGTGGACGGACCACGCCCCGGATCACCGCGATGTGCTGCCCGCGCTCCGGGGCGCCGATGGCCACGGCCTGGTCCCAGGCGGCGGCCACCCCCGGGTCGGCGGCGAGCTCGTCCGGCCTTGGCTCGGTCAGGATGAGCCGGCAGCCGAAGGCCAGCATCTCGCCAGTTCCGTGCCGCCGGTAGACCCGGAACGCGCTGTGCTGGCGGGCCAGCCAGAACTCGGTGATCCGGGCCGACTGCACGCCGTACACCTCGGTGGCCAGGGCCAGCATCTCCTCGACGTCGGCCGGCCCGGCTCCGAACTGGACGGCCGGGTTGGTCGCCCGGGCGGCCAGTGCCTCAGGTACCTCGACGCCCTGAGCACGCAGTGACCCGGCTATCCAGTGCGCCTGGACACCGGTGATCCGGCGGGCGACGAGATGGGTCAGCACGTAGTCGCGCACCCGCAGCTGGATCTCGTCGTGCCCGGCCGGGTCACGCCAGCGCAGGTCCATCTCCAGTGCGTCGCGCACCACGTCGTGCGGGTAGATGCCGTGGCTACCGCACTCGATGTAGGGCAGCCCGCGCAGCCAGCCGAACAGTGCGCTGGCGTCCGAGCCCGGGATCACCACCCGGAGCAGATCCTCGGTGGTGCTGTGCGCGTGCGCACACACCTGCAGGGCGAACCGGTGCGCCGGCGAGGGCGCGGTGCCGACCAACTCGGTGAGCAGCGTCTCGATCACGTCCCGGTCCGGCACCAGCACCGAGGCCGGATCGGCCACCCGGCTGGTCACCTCGGCGGCCAGGGAGAGCGCCAGCGGGTGCCCACCGGCGTAGGCCATCACGGACCGGTGCAGTTCCATCGGCACACCCCGCACCCGCAGCAGCGCGGCAGCCTCGGTCGGGCCCAGATCTCTCACCGAACGGATGTGCAGCGCCCCGGCCCAGGACGGGTCGGTCCGCCAGCTCGGGCTCGGCTGGTTACGGCCGGCGATGATCACCAACGCATCCTCGGGCAGCCCGGGCAGGAAGTCCTCCCGCAGCCAGGGTTCGAGCGCCTGGCACTGCTCGAAGGTGTCGATCACCAGCACCACCCCGGGGGTGTGCGGCGCCGCCCCGACCACGTCCAGGAACGCGGCGGACGAGGAGCCCACCACCCGCCCGTCCACCCGCATCACCGGGCGCGAGGCGGCCACGGCATCGTCGGCCAGCTGCCGGGCCAGGGTGGACTTGCCGACCCCGCCCGGCCCGTGCAGGAACAGCACCACGAACGCGCCCGGCTCGCCGGCCAGCGCCGCGGCGAACAGCTCCCGCTCGACACCCCGGCCGACGAAGCCGCGGCCGCGGACCGCCTGCAACCGGTCGGCCACCACGCCCCGCCCGCCCGGCGGCGCCGGCAGCGCGTCGGGGCCAGGCCGGGTGGGTCGCGCCAGCGCCGCCACGGCGGGCGGGGCGGACACGGCGGGGAGCGGCGGGGCGGACGGCAGGTCCAGCCCCGGGTCGCCGCGCAGGATCCGCTCGTGCAGCCCGCGCAGCTCCGGACCGGGCTCGATACCGAGCTCGTCGTCCAGCAGCCCGCGCACGTCCCGGTACACCGCCAGCGCGTCCGCCTGCCGCGAACATCGGTACAGCGCCAGCATCTGCAGCTCGCGCAGCCGTTCCTGCATGGGGGCGGAAAGCACCAACCCGGACAGTTCGGCGAGCACCTCACCGTGCCGGCCCAACTCCAGGTCCAGCGCGATCCGCTCCTCCAGCGCCACCAGCCGCAGCTGGTCCAGCCGGGACCGCTCGTCGGCCACGAACTCGCCGCGCGCGCCGGCCAGCGCGGGGCCCCGCCACAGCCCCAGCGCCTCCCGCAGCAGCCAGGCGGCGGCGGTGAGCTCGCCGTTCGCCCGCGCGGTCCTGGCCTCGGCCACCCGCGCCTCGAACACCGCCAGGTCCAGCGCCTCGAGCGGTACCGGCAGCCCGTAGCCACCCCGCCCGGACTCGATCACGAACGAGTCATCCGCCGCGGCCAGCGCACGGCGCAGCCGGGACAGGTATGTCCGGACGGTCGCCCGGGCCGCGCAGGGGGCCGACTCGCCCCACATCTGGTCGACCAGTGTCTCCAGGGAGATCGGCCGGCCCCGCCCCAACAGCAACAACCCGAGCACCCCGCACTGCTGCGGCGAACCCAGGTCTATCTCGGTACCGTGGCACCAGGCACGCACGGGACCGAGCACGCTGAATCGCACTTCCACAGCGTCCACGACCATTCCCCCTCGGATAAGGTCCGGATCCTGTCACGACAAGTTTTCCACGGATTGACTGAGAGCGTTCTACTCATCGGCTTCCTGATACGTGACAATGTGCCGCGAGCGTGCCGATTTCGGGCGCCGCGGACCCCAAAACACCACCGAAACGAGAACAGTTGTTCCCGTCTTGGCCTGTTATTTCGCCTAGGAGAGGCCGCTCAGGCGGTCAGATGGCACCCCTAGGGGGTAATTTGTTGCGACAGGCGCGGCTGACTGATTCATACGAGACAACTCGTAAACATTGAGCCAATCTCCGGGATCAGTTCGATAACGTCCGCTGTCGGTACACTCATTAGCGTTGAGCAATAAGTCAACCATGTTTCCACAGTTTGCAATTGTCCGCACAGCCGGGCCGAATAATGCGGCGGCCGAATCCATGGGCACCGCGACCCACCAGGGCGCGATACTGCTCGACATGGCTTCCGTCCCGGCCGCCCGCCACCTGTTGCGGGCCAAGGACCTGGCTGACACGCGGTACTTCGAGCGGCTGAGCGTCGCCGACCTGGCCCGCGCGGGCTTCCGCGACCCGTCCGGCAACAACGCCCGGCTCACCCGGCCGCGCACCTGAGCCAGGCCCGCCACGGCCCCCCGACGGCACGTGCCACCTCGCATTTGATCCGTCGGAAACCTCACCGCCACACGCCTGGCCAAGGCTGGGAGGTCCCCCGCTCCTGGCGCGGGTGGTCGGGAGGTGGTGGGACCGATGCCGACGCGGACCGAGCCGAGGTGGAGCGGCTACCGCAGCCCCGGGTTCTTCGACGAGATGTTGGTCGGTGGCCGCGCCCGGGACGCCTGCACCGGGGTGGTCCGCTACCTGGCCTCGCTGGGCGCCGAACTGCTGGACCGGCAGCGGGCCGCCGAGCTGGTGATCCAGGCGATGGGGATCACCTTCACCGTCTACTCCGAGGCCGACGACGGCGACCGGTCCTGGCCGTTCGACGTGATCCCCCGGGTGATCTCCACCCAGGAGTGGAACGCGATCTCCGCCGGCCTGGTACAGCGGCTCACCGCGCTGAACATGTTCATCGACGACCTGTACGGGTCGGCCAGGGTGATCGCGGACGGGATCGTGCCGGCCGAGGTGCTGGCCAGCTCGACGAACTTCCGCCAGCAGTGCGTCGGTGTGCGCCCGCCAGGCGGGGTGTGGGCGCACATCTGCGGCAGCGACCTGGTCCGCGACCGGGACGGCACCGTCTACGTGCTGGAGGACAACCTGCGGGTGCCCTCCGGGGTGTCCTACATGCTGGAGAACCGGCTGGTCACCAAGCGAGTGTTCGCCGACCTGTTCCGCGACCTGGACATCCACCCGGTGGACAGCTACCCCAACCGGCTGCACGACACGCTGGCCGGGCTGTCCCCGCGCCCCGGCGACCGCCCGACGATCGCGCTGCTCACCCCCGGGGTGCACAACTCGGCGTACTTCGAGCACGCCTTCCTGGCCACCCAACTGGGCGCGCACCTGGTGGAGGGCAGCGACCTGGTGGTCGACTCCGACGACCGGGTCTACGTGCGCACCGTGCGCGGCCCGGTCCGGGTGGACGTGATCTACCGCAGGGTGGACGACCTGTGGCTGGACCCGGAGGCATTCCGGCCGGATTCGCTGATCGGGGTGCCCGGGCTGATGCGGGCCTGGCGGGCCGGCACCGTGGCGATCGCCAACGCACCCGGCGCCGGAGTGGCCGACGACAAGGTCGTCTACGCCTACGTGCCGGCGCTGATCCGCTACTACCTCGGCGAGGAACCCAAGATCGCCAACGTGCCCACCTACCTCTGCGGGGACGACGCGGACCGTAGCCATGTGCTGGCCAACCTGGACGAGCTGGTGGTCAAGCCGGCCAACGAGTCCGGCGGGCACGGCGTCTTCGTCGGTTCCGCGGCCACCCTTGCGGAGTGCGAGGAGATGCGGCTGCGCATCGAGGCCGACCCGCGCAATCACGTGGCCCAGCCGATCCTGGCGCTGTCCACCGCGCCCACGCTGTGCGACGGCCAGGTGGTGCCCCGGCACATCGACCTGCGCCCGTTCATCCTCTCCGGGGAGCGGCCCTACGTCACCCAGGGCGGGCTCACCCGGGTGGCGCTGGGCGAGGGCTCGCTGGTGGTGAACAGTTCACAGGGTGGCGGCAGCAAGGACACCTGGGTGCTCGACCCGACCGTGTTCGGCCCGCCCGTACTCGACCCGACCGTGTTCGGCCCGGCCGAGCTGACCGACCGGTAGGGGGAGAGGCGATGTTGCTGTCCCGGTTCGCGGAGTCGCTGTACTGGGCGGGGCGCTACCTGGAGCGTGCGGAGACCGTCGCTCGGATGGTCAAGGTGCACACCGAGCTGCTGCTGGACCTGCCCAGGGCCGCCGGGGTGGGCTGGCTGCCGCTGCTCGCGGTGACCGGCCAGGGCGAGGAGTTCCTCGACCGGCACACCGCGCCCGAGGAGGAGGACGTGGTCGAGTTCCTGGCCACCGACACGAAGAATCGCGGCTCGGTGCTGGCCAGCCTGGCCCAGGCCAGGGCCAACCTGCGGGCCAGCCAGGTGGTGCTGCCCCGAGAAGCCTGGGAGGTGGTGAACAACCTGCACGGCTGGGCGGCGGCCGACACCTCCGGCGCGATCGACCGGCGCACCCGGTTGGGCTGGATGGACCACGTGGTCGGGCAGTGCCAGCTGCTCGCCGGAGCGCTCGCCGGGACCATGTGCGACGACGAGGCCTACGGCTTCCTGCTGATCGGCCGCCACCTGGAGCGCGCCGACATGACCATCCGGGTGCTGGACGTACAGGCCGGGGTGCTGGTCGGCCAGTCCCAGGGCGGCGTCTCCGGAGGCCCCGGAGCGCTCGGCGGCTCCGACCCCCCGGACACCCCGTACCGGGATGTGACCTGGATGGGCGTACTGCGGTCGCTGTCCGCGCAGCAGATGTTCTTCCGCACCGAGGGTGGTGGGGTCTCCGGGCCGGCCGCGCTGCGCTTCCTGTTGCAGGACGAGCGGTTCCCCCGCTCGGTGGAGTTCTGCCTGGCCGCTACCGCTCGGGGCGTGGGCCAGCTGCCCAGGGCGGCACTGCCGTTGGCCAGCTGCGCGGTCGCGCAGTCCCGGCTGCGCGCGCTGACGATCACCGATCGGTTCACCCCGGGCGAGCTGAACCAACTGGTCGACGAGCTCGAGTTGGGTATCGGCGAGATGCACGAGATACTGGCCCGCACCTACTTCCAGCTGGAGGGCGTGCCGCCGGCGCTGGTCGAGCCGGCTTAGACCCGAGGGGACAGCTTGGCGATTCACGTTGCTCTTGAGCACCAGACCTCCTACCAGTTCGACCGGCCGGTCCGGTTGGGGCCACACGTGGTGCGGCTGCGCCCGGCGGCGCACTGCCGGACACCGGTGCTGTCCTACTCGCTGCGGGTCGAGCCGGAGACCCACTTCCTGAACTGGCAGCAGGACCCGTTCGGCAACTACCTGGCCAGGCTGGTGTTCCCGGAGCCGGCCCGGCAGCTGACGATCACCGTCGACCTGGTCGCGGACCTGACCGTGATCAACCCGTTCGACTTCTTCGTCGACGAGTCGGCGGAGCGCTTCCCCTTCGAGTACGAGCCGGAGCTGGCCCGCGACCTGGCCCCCTACCTGGCCAGCGAGACCCCGGGGCCGCTGCTCACCGAGTGGCTCGCCGAGCTCGGCGCCAACCCGGCCGACGGCATGCCGGTCAACGACTTCCTGGTCGGCATCAACCAGCGGCTGCAGCGCGACATCGGCTACCTCACCCGGATGGAAGCCGGCGTACAGACCCCGGAACAAACCCTGGCGCGGCGGCTCGGCTCCTGCCGGGACAGCGCCTGGCTGCTCGTCGCGATCATGCGCAAGCTGGGCCTGGCGGCCCGGTTCGTCTCCGGCTACCTGGTCCAGCTGGTCGCCGACCAGAAGCCGCTGGTCGGCCCGGCCGGCCCCACCGAAGACTTCACCGACCTGCACGCCTGGACCGAGGTGTACCTGCCCGGCGCCGGCTGGATCGGCCTGGACCCGACCTCCGGGCTGTTCGCCGGCGAGGGCCACCTGCCGCTGGCGTGCACCCCCGAGCCGTCCACCGCCGCCCCGGTGACCGGCGCGCTGGAGCCGGCCGAGGTCGAGTTTTCGCACTTCAACCGGGTGCGCCGGCTGCACGAGAGCCCCCGCGTCACACTGCCCTACACCGACGGCCAGTGGGCCGACATCGATGCGCTGGGCGCGGCGGTGGACGACGAGCTGACCGAGGGCGACGTCCGGCTCACCCACGGCGGCGAGCCGACCTTCGTCTCGGTCGACGACATGGAGTCCGACGAGTGGACCGTCGCACCGGACGGCCCGAGCAAGCGCGCACTGTCCTGGCGATTGGCCGGCAAGCTCGCCGAGCGGTTCGCACCCGGCGGGCTCATCCAGTTCGGGCAGGGCAAGTGGTACCCCGGCGAACCGCTGCCCCGCTGGCAGATCGGCATCCTGTGGCGCACCGACGAGGAGCCGCTGTGGTCGACGCCGGAGCTGCTGGCCGACCCCTGGACGCCGGGCGACTCCGAGGACGACGACGCCCGGCGGCTGATGCTGGCCATCGCCGCCCGGCTGGGCATCCCGGCCGAGTACTGCCTGCCCGCCTATGAGGACCCGCTGGACCGCCTCGCCGCCGAGGCGCTGCTGCCGGACGGCCCACCGCCGCCCTACGACGTCGACCCGACCGACCCGGCGCTGGCGCAACCCGACGCGCGGGCCCGGATCATCGCCGACCTGGACGCCGACCGGGGCCAGCCCGCGGGCTGGACCGTCTTCGTGCACCGGACCCACGCCGACGGCGGCGGCTGGGCCACCACCCGATGGAACCTGCGCCGCAAGCACCTGATGCTGCGCCCGGGCGATTCGCCGATGGGGCTGCGGCTGCCGCTGGACTCGATGAGCTGGAAACCGGTGGCACCGGAGCCCGAGCGGTCCACCTTCGAGCAGCGCGGCCCGCTGCCCAGCGCGACCTCGGGCGAGACCCCCACCGTGCCGGCCGCGCTGGTCGTGCCGCCGGACCAGGCCCCGCCCACCGCGCTGTGCGTGCAGCGCCGGGAGGGCCGACTGCACGTGTTCCTGCCACCGCTGGAGTACCTCGAGCACGCCCTCGAGCTGCTGGACGCGGTGCGGGCGGCGGTCGTCGAGGTGGGTCGGCCGGTGGTGATCGAGGGCTACTCGCCGCCGAACGACCCCCGGCTGCTGCGCCTCGTGGTCGGCGCCGACCCCGGGGTGATCGAGGTGAACGTGCATCCCTCGGCGAGCTGGTCGGAGCTGGTCGAGACGGTGACCGGGCTGTACGAGGACGCCCGCCGGGTCGGCCTCAGCACCGAGAAGTTCGACCTGGACGGCACCCACACCGGCACCGGCGGCGGCAACCACGTGACGCTCGGCGGAGCGAGCGCGCCGGACAGCCCGCTGCTGCGCCGTCCCGACCTGCTGCGCAGCCTGATCACCTTCTGGCAGCACCACCCGGCGCTGTCCTACCTGTTCTCCGGGCGCTTCATCGGCCCGACCAGCCAGTCACCCCGGGTCGACGAGGGCCGCGACGAGGCGCTGTACGAACTGGAGATCGCGTTCGCCGAGCTGGAGCGGCACGGCGGCAGTGTGCACGGCGCTTCGGCCGGCGCCACCAAGCCGTGGTTGGCCGACCGGCTGTTGCGGCACCTGCTGGTGGACATCACCGGCAACACCCACCGCGCCGAGTTCTGCATCGACAAGCTGTTCAGCCCCGGC
>Ga0137415_10001415_pt1 | contig 23761 bp, 28 predicted proteins | sample CZODoug3_1_1_16f_FD_183082 | JGI IMG/M metagenome (GOLD analysis project Ga0137415, IMG submission 183082) | Vadose zone soil fungal communities from Angelo Coast Range Reserve, California, USA - CZODoug3_1_1_16fungal (Hybrid Assembly) | ecosystem: Environmental > Terrestrial > Soil > Vadose...
ACTAGGGGACCCGACCTAGCGTCGCGTCGATGATGCGTCGCATCCTCGCGACCGCGTCGCTGTCGCCGCAGCGCAACGCGATATTCGTGGCGGTGAGGACGGCGTCGAGCTGGAACGCGACGAGGTCCGGGTCGAGGTCGGCGATCTCACCGGCATCGACGGCGTGGTGGGCCTCGGCGGCGATCAGTGCTCGCCATGCTCGCTGGTGCTGCAGCAGCGATTCGCGCACCGGCCCCGGGGCGCTGTCGAAGGTGGGCAGGTTGGCCGCCCAGAAGCAGCCGCCGGGGAAGAGTGGCTGTTCGGCGTACCCGATCCATCCCTCGAGCAGTGCGCGGAGCCTGTCTGTGCCGGGCGCACGGGGCAGGGCAGGCTCGATCACGGCGGTTGCGAAAGCCGCGCCGGCTGCCTCCACGGTGGCGACCTGCAGGTTTTCTTTCGTGCCGAACAGAGTCTGGATGCCGCTCTTGCTCACCCGCAGATCGCTTGCCAGGCGACCGAAGCTGAGCCCGTCGAGCCCGTCCAGCGATGCGACGTCCACGGCGTGTCGAACGATCGTGCGCCGGGACTCCGCACCGCGCAGCAGTCGTCGGTCGCGCCCCTCCTCGTTCATCGGGCTCACCTTCTCACACCTTGCAAATACGTACGATCGACCGTACGCTATTCTCATGGACACGGACCGAATGCTCGGCGGCCGCTGGGTAGTCCTCCAGAGTTGCGGGCCGAGCTGTCCGATCGGGCCAGCCGCCACCACGTCGACCCCAGCCGGTACTACTTCCGGACCACTCCTCTCTTCGAGACCGGGCGGAGCGCTACTGATGGCTCAGCGACATCGTGTGCGTGGGCTCGGGCTACCTGGTCGACGGCGGGATCGCCTACGAGGTCGCCCAGATCCTCCAGAACTCCATCGGAGAGGCGTGGTGGTTGTTGGCGGCCGCGGTGAAAACCGCCGGCGGCCCGCAAGCACCGCGAGGATGCCCGTCTGCGCCGCCGAGCTCGGGTGCTCACGCCAACGCGAGGACGCCGGAGCTGAGCCACTAAGTCTACGAGCGATGGGATCAGGCCGGTTCGCCCGGAGGGCGGCAGTGGGGATCCCCGCCGGGTGGACTCAGGCCAGGAACGTCAGAAAGGAAAGGATGCATGGAGAAAGGTCACCGGTACCGCGGAACCCGGGCGCGTGTCGCACAAGAACCGATGCTGATAATCAGGTACATGCAACACCGTCATTCATAATTCGACATTCGACGTAGCGAGTGGCTCGAACAGCGGTTCGTGACTGTGGCGGATGCTCGACGAAACCGGGAGAATAGTGATGAACACACGAAGCGCGGCGCGAGCAACCTCAAATGCCGCCAGCAACGAACCGACGCTGAACTATGTGCAGGTCAATGGAGTGCGGTTTGCCTACCTCGAACAGGGGAGCGGGCCTCTTGTCATGTTCATGCACGGCTTTCCCGACAACGCCTGGTCCTATAGAAAGCAAATGCAGGTCTTCGCGGATGCGGGATATCGCGCGGTCTCGCCGTTCTTGCGCGGCTTTGCTCCGACCGAGATTCCGGCGGACGGAATTTTCGACCCCATCGCACTTGGTCATGATCTCGAAGCGCTCATCGCGGCGCTGAGCGACGACGGACAGGCGCGCGTCGTTGGCATGGATTGGGGCGGCACGTCGACCTTTCAGGTGCTGGCCACGGCGCCATCGGCGATTAAGGCCGCCGTGGTCATGAACACCGCGCACCCCATCACATTGTCGAGCATCAGGAAGGATCCCGAAGCCGTTCGGTCCGTCTTCCATTTCTATTTTTTCCAGGTCGCCGGCGCTGAATCGTATGTCAATATTGAGGGCCTTCCCTTCGTTGATTATCTCTGGAAGCTGTGGTCGCCTACATTCAAGAATGACGAGCATCTCCGCTCGATCAAGGAGACGCTCAGCTCTCCCGGCACCATGGCGGCGGCGCTCAAATATTATAAAGGCTCGTTCGATGCGGGACGTGCGGGCCGGCTGCCGATGAACGAGATGCATACGCCGACGCTGACAATCTATGGCGGCAACGATCCGACAGCGAGGTATTCGATGAAGGAGGAGCCCTTCTTCAAGGGGCCATATAGGCGTATTGTCCTGCCCGATGTCGGGCACTTCCCGCATCTCGAGCGTGAGGCCGAAGTCACCGGTCTGATCATGGACTGGTTCAAGACGCACGCCCCTGACTAGAGGATGCCTCTTAACCCGAGGCGGGCGTGGGTGACGATGGCGGCGAGTAGGACACCACCGAGGTAGGTGCGGGCGTACTTGTCGTAGCGCGTAGCGACGCCGCGCCATTGCCTGAGCCGGCCAAAGCCACGTTCGACGGTGTTGCGCCCGCAGTAGCGGTCGGGGTCGAACTGGGGTGGTCGGGCACCGCGTGAGCCCTCTGATGCGCGGCGTTCGACCTGGTCACGGCGTTCTGGGATGGCGTGTCGGATGCGCCGGCGCGCCCGCGAGCCACACAGGGGGCGGGGTCGAATGACACGATTGCTGAACCGGATGATCATGGACTGGTTCGGTCCTCCCGCCAACGACGAAGACCGCGGCGACCGGTAGCTGTGAGTGTTCGCGGCTCGATCCAAGTCCGCACCGAGCGGACTGTCGCGGGGGCGGTCGCCCCGTCGGACACGCAGAGTGCGGCCGGCAGTTCCTAGGCCGGCTAGGGTCATGCGGCGATAGAAACCGCCGGCCGTCTGGTCAGCGTCTGGCGAACCCTGCCCAACTGCCGTCCCTGATCTTGGCGGCCCTAGCCTCATACTCATCCTCGGAGATGGGCGATAACCAGTCCTGGTCGAAGACGCCCTCGTGGGCGTACTCGCCCACTTTGTCCACCCATGCCACGTCGACCGCATACACCGCCGGGGAGACCACTCGGCCAGGGTGCCCGACTGGGATCTCCAGCTGCTCGGCGACCTCGGGCGGCGGGGACCACTCGACGGGCTGGCCAACGACGAAGCGCTCGTTGGTGTGTCGTTCTTCCACAGCTACCTCCTCATCGGCCTAGGTCAGGAGACTGAGCACTGGCGCCACTTGTTCTCCAGGTCGCCCCCTGACGGGTACGCGGTGATGATACCAATGTCTCCTCGAACAACGGTGAAGACGTTTCCGGGTCCGATCGTAAGTTCGTAGTTTGTCTTTCCATTGTTGCTGGACTGCTCAGGTGCGCGATCAATTACCTTCTTGATACATGACAGGGCATCGCCCCAGTCCGGCACGCTATGCTTGACTTCGATGTGGACCGCTCCAGCGGTGACGCCATTTCCGCATCGAATCGGGAGTGGTCCCTTGGAGGTGGTGACTGTCATGAATACTTTGCTTTGAACTTCAAGTGGAACTGTGGCGGTAAGATCTCCTCTATCAGTTGCGCCGCAAGCATCGACTGCATCTGTTGCCTTGGCGGCCGCGATCGGGTTAGCTATCAAAACCAATGCGGTAGCTGCGATCCAACTCAGGAACAGCGTCGCTAAGTTGGTTGTCATTCCGCTACGGCCGGACAGCTCAGCACCTAGCATGCGACGAGTCCTTCAAACTGATTGGCTACTCCGATCTCACCTTTCCAGTCCACAGTCGACTCGGCTGGCACAATGAGGCATTCGCTATCCGGTCTGAGGCTCAGATCGATCTTGACGCGCTGCGTTGTAGGGCATCCGTTGTCTATGTGGAACGTCCAGGTGTGTATGCCGCGACTGTCCGGTCGCACTGATACACACGACGGCGGACGTGGTTGATCTGTCATGGGCCGAGGTGGTCTACCAGCTGGAGCAGTTGTGGCCGCCATTGCCGGCAGCGAGAATGCCGCCATCGCGGCTACCGTCAGCACCACGGTGGTAGTTCATCGCACCTCGTTGCGCACGTTCTCGACCCTTCGAATCGTGTATCGGCTGCCGTCGTTCGTTCCCCAGAAGTCCAGCACACGACCGGTCTGAGCTGGGCAGACTGGAGAATGACCACTCCAAGCGAGCATTTCTAGCGAATCAGCCGCCACGATGGCGACAGGTCGGTATCGTCTTGAGCCCTTTACGTCGACATCGAAGGTCCGCCGCAACCCGTGATCGAAATTGTGGCGTTCGGCGACGGCGCCACGTCCTCTCGGGCCGCTCGCGGAAGCGGATCCGTCGGCTCATCCGGGCACCCCGGAGGCAGACCTCCCCTGGGGTCGGGACCCAGGGCCGGCTTGGTCGGACAGACCAGCCAGGTTTAAGGGCCTTTCCGGCGGATCATGGTCGGGGCCATAAGCGGATTGAGGCGACAGTGACGGTGCCGTGATAGACGTAGGCGCGTTTGTCATATCGCGTGGCCGCGGCCCGGAAGTTCTTGAGTGCATTGATGGTGCGCTCAACTTCGTTGCGGCGTTTGTAGATCGTCTTGTCGAAGCCGGCGGGACGGCCTCCCTTGGATCCGCGCCGTTGCCGGTTAGCCCGTTGGCTTCGCGGTTCGGGGATGGTGTGCTTGATCTGGCGCCTGCGCAGGTAGCGGCGATTGCGGCGGGAGCTGTACGCCTTGTCACCGCTGAGATGGTCCGGACGGGTACGGGGACGACCAGCAGGCGTGACCACTCGTGATGTGTCAGATTGCCGCGCCCACCCTCGGGCGTGGCGCCCCAGTTACCCTGCCTGTTTGCACGGGCTGTTAGGCGGTGGCCCGCCGCGCGTATACCTCGATCTCGATCTTCATACGGGGATCGGCGAGGCCACACATCATCATCGTGGCGGCGGGCCGGACCTCGCCGAAACAGCGACGCAGGACCGACCAACAGGGCTCGAAGTCCTCACGGTCGGGCAGCAGATACCGCACCCGCACGACGTCGGCGAAGGTGCACTTCGCCTCGGCCAGCGCGGCCTCTATATTGCGCAGGCACTGTTGGGCCTGCTCCACCACGTCGTCGGAGATCGTCATGTTGGTGTAGTCGAAACCGGTTGTCCCGGACACATGCACCAAGTCGCCGTCGACCACGGCACGGGCATAGCCGATCTGCTCCTCAAACGTCGAGCCGCTGAGGATCGCACGGCGCTCTGTCATGCGCAGAACGCTAAGTGACCAGCACAGATACGTCCAATACGGCCACAGTCATCGTCTGATATCTCTAGGCGTATGGAGCGCCCCGAAATGCCCCTGCCGCAGCTGCACGCCTTCGTCGTACTCGCCGAGGAAGTCCACTTCGGCCACGCGGCCGCTCGCCTGGGTATCGCGCAGCCGCCGCTGAGCCAGCAGATCCGCCGCCTGGAAGACAAGGTCGGCCACGCGCTGTTCAGTCGCGAGCCGGGACGAGTCACTCTCACCCCGGCAGGTCGGGAGCTGCTGCCCGCCGCCCGGCGAGCCCTCGCCGACCTCTCGGACGGCCTCGCCGCGGCCCGGGCCGTCGGCAGCGGCCGGGCCGGCTGTCTGCGGATCGGCTTCGCCGCCTCCCTCGCCCTGACTGTGCTGCCCGGCCTGCTGCGCACCTTCAGGGAACGGGTCCCCGGCGTGCGGCTGGACATCCACGAGATGACCACCGCTCCGCAACTCGCCGCACTGCACGACAAGACCATCGACATCGGCCTGCTGCGCGAGCCGCCCACCGATGAGATGCAACTCGGCTTCAAAACGGTACTCACTGAACCCTTCGTGGCCGTGCTGCCCTCCGCGTACTCGCTCACAGCCCAGCGAACCGTCGAGGTAGGTCAGTTGGCGGACTCGCCCTTTGTGCTTCTGCCCCGTCAGGTCGGCCCGCAACTGCACGACCAGATCATCGGCCTATGCACCGCGGCGGGATTCACGCCCCAGGTGGCCCAGCACGCGGTGGAATGGCAGACCGTCTGCGCCCTCGTGCAAACCGGCCTGGGCGTGTCTCTTGCCCCGGCCAGCATCCAACGCATCCGCCTCAAAGGCGTCGCCTTTCGCAGGATCGAGCCCAGCACCGCCCGCACCCGAGTCGCCGTCGCCTGGCGCAAGAACGACCAAAACCCCCTGGTCGCAAGCCTCCTAGCGACTGTCAGCCAAGATCCGCCGGACAGCCCCTAGCCACGAGGCCAGTCGGGCTGCTGTCGATCCAGTGCCCGGGTCAGGTCGGCGTTGCGACCCAGCTGAACCCCTCAGACCGACGGCGAACACGGGCTCGGACACCGACCGACGTGCTCGTGCGGTCCGAGGCCCTCGACGACGACTCTTCCGCAAGCTGCCCAGCTGCGTCTGAGCAGGGCTTGCGCGAGAAGGCCACAACATCAGCGGTGTCCGTAATCTACGAGAATCACTCCAAGTGCTGCGTGTAGTTCCAGAGACTGTAGGTTCACGCCATGGCGACGCCAACTATGGCCGATACTTCGTAATTGTGAGTTCCAGCGATCCGATCCAAGCTGGCGCCGGACGGAACGCGCCCCGCAGCGCGCTCTTGCCAATAGTGTTCCCACATGCGGGCCTCAGCACTCACCTCCCGACCCACGGTCGTTCCAAGATCGTTTGATGCCCGACTGAGTGTGTGAGAGGACCGGTGATGATCTTCGGCGTATCGCGGGGTAGGCGAACGAGGCTACCGCCGCCGCTGCCGGCCTATGCGCGGGTGCATGGCCGTGCTCACCCGGCTGGCCGACCTTTCCGGGCAGGGCCGTCAGATCATCGCGGCCACCCACTCGCCGATCCTGCTCGCGCTGCCCGGCGCCACGATCTACCGGCTCGCCGAGACCGGCGAGACGGAGGCGGGTGGACTACGACCAGGCGCTTGCGGTCCAGCTCCCCCGCGCGTTCCTGGCCGACCCGGACAAGCTCGTGCGCTACCTGCTCAGCGACGAGCGGTGAGCGCCTCGATCACCTGGTCACCGAGGGTCGGCGTGCCGGGTTGCCCACTCGACGAGCCGGTCGCCGGTAAGTCCGGCGAGACCCCAACCGCCCTCGACGGTCTCGCCGAGGAGAACGAAGGTGCGTTCCATTTGAGTCGGATCACCGACCACTCGACCAACGATTTCCGATACCTCCCGAATCAGGCTCTCCCGGGCCTGTGCTCCGAGCCGCCCGTACGGTGTGAGGATCTGGATTCGGATGGCATCCTCCGCAACCGCCCCGTCCTCGGTGCGCACGGCCGACTCCGGATATCGATGGAAGAAAACCCATGACTTGGCGAGCAGGAACGGCGTGGGTTCCAGGCCCTCGGCCCGTAGCGCGGCCTTAGCCAGTTCCTTGGCCAGCGTCTGTTCGCCCTGCTCGCTGAACAGGCCCGCCGCCGCATGGACATCGATCGAGGGCACAGTGTCCGCCTCCCGCGGTAACGAAATATCCGCCTTGTCAACGGTGCCCGTGCCCACCACATTCCGGCGCGCATTCCTGTGGGTGACCGGCCATGGCCGCTCCGAGATTGTTGATCATGGTGTGAGGCCGAGGAGGTGGAAGGGTCGGTGCATCACGCGGGCGGCCCAGCGAGTGGTTTCGGTGATGTTGCGGCGTCAGGCCAGGTGTAGGGCGCCGATGGCGAGGTTGCGCAGGCCGGCCATGACCTGGGGTCGGGATCCGGTGCGGGCGCGGGAGTGGTCCTCGCGGTAGACGGTGTCGCGGAGCCAGTGCAGCGCCTCGACGCCCCAGTGCTGGCGCACCAGCTGGGCGAGCTGCGCGGGGCCGGCTTGGTCGGTAGTGAGGTTGGTGAACAGGAAGGAGACCCACGCCGCCAACCGGCCGCCCCCACGATCGGCGCCTTCCACGCCATTGTTCAGATCATGCGGTTGGGACGGGCCGGGCGTGGTCTTCCGCAACTCGACCGTCGCCACAATCAACAATCCGTCCACAATCAACGGCCAGATCACGGCTGTCGTGGCATCCGCGCCGAACCTGAACGCGAACGTCTGCCCATGCCGATAGGAGGCGTACGCGGCACCCAACGCCACCGCGCCCGTCCAAACGCACTGGACCCACAGCCCCCGGTCCCAGCTACGTCGCCTGGACTCTGCACTCATCGGGCACCACCGGCCCCGGGCGGTTCAGCCCCGTGATCCTGCTCTTCGGGTTCATCGGGCACCACCGACAGCCCGACGACGGCGCCGAACTACCTCAACAGTCGCGCAAACCCGCAGCTCACAGCGCTCACGGGCTCGTGTGGATGCTGTACGAGCCGCCCCGGGGGCACCATCCGGATCGGCCGTTTGACCAGCAAAACAAAGCCTCTGACCAGGGGAAACCCGGTCAGGAGCCTTCTTCATGTGTCCGGCCATGTCCAGCCAAAACCGGCCGATTGCGGCCATCTGTGCCCAATACGTGCCCAAGTTCGAGCGTCCCCTTCGGCCCGGACCTGCTGCGCCGACCGGATGCGGCGGTCAACCACGCCTTGGCTGAGCGATGGGCCGCGATACCTGGGCCGTGGGTTTCCGGCGGGCTAACGCTCGCGCGCCCTGTGGTCTCGGGCAACGCGAGCATGGTGACTAGTCACGCTTCGTGCCCGTAGTCGTCACTGTGGGTCTCAGACCTACCGTCGACCGTGTGGTGGCGTGGCCGGTGATGCCGATGGTCGCTCCCTCGGCGTCGGAGATCCCGGTGGGCGAGCAATGGCGCTATGAGCCCCAAGCTGGACGGGTTCCTTAACTGAACTTCTGACGGTCGGTGCGTGGTTGAGCCTCTGCTGCGAGAGTCGGCTGGTGGTACAGCAGCCGGGTTCAGCCCCTCAGCGTCCGCCGCTCCCGGGTGTCGGACAACCACACCGGAGGGTCGTCCTTCCGGAACCGCGTCACGGGCCGGTTAAGAGGGGCGTCTTCCAGCTTCCCGACCGTATTGAACTCGACCATGAAGACACAACTCGGTGGCCTCGCAACAAGGTGTCCGACGACGCCACCGTTGCTTACTGCGACCAATTTCATGCCTAGCGAGCGAACGTGCGATTCACGCTGATTGGACCAGCCTTCCCATGGCGCGGCGGAATCCCGCTGCTCACCACCGACTTGGCACATCGCCTCACGGCCGACCACGTGGTCCAGCTGCGCACCTGGAGCAGCCAGGGCCCTCCTCGCCTACTGCCCGCACAGCGACTCTCTCATCCCCCGAAGCAGGGATTTACCCCACTGTCCAGGAGCCGCTGTCATGGCGAAACCCAGTGCAGTGGTGGCGGACCGGCCGCCGGTCAGCGGCAGCCTCAGATGTCGTGATCCTGATCTTCTACACAACCCTCCAAGCGCCAGCGCTATGGACGATCGCTCACCAGGCCCGACGGCGAGCGAGGGTTGTGGTGATCTGCGCCAACGCCGTCCCACACGAGTCACGGCCAGGCGACCGGCTGCTGATGTCCCTACTAATGCGCTCGGCCGACGCGATTCTCGTACACACGGCCGCAGAGCGGGACGCACTGATGCAACTCACCGATCGACCGGTCGCAGTCGCCGCTCTCCCCCCACACCTTCCCGCCGGGGTACCGCTCCGCCGTCCATCTGGCAGACCGCCGACACGCCGACTGCTGTTCTTCGGCAAGGTCCGCCACTACAAGGGTGTCGACATCCTGCTCCAGGCCCTCACCCACGTCCCAGATGTCGAACTCAGCATCGTCGGCGAGTTCTATGAGCAACTGTCAGAACTCCACGCCCTCGTGAACCGGTCGGGCCTTAGCAACGCCGGTGACCGAACGCGCTAGTCGCCTGCGATGCCCAGCAAGCGAGCACCCAAACGCAGCTGACGCCCGCTGCCGCCGCACCCAGAGCAGAGCCGGAATGCGTGCGTGTAAACGAAAGAACTCGCAGAGCTGGGCATCGCCGTCAGCCCTTTACCGCACCAGCGGAGAGGCCGTTGACGAGGTAGCGCTGCGCGAAGACGGCGAAGAGCGCCGGTGGCAGCGTGGACAGCACGGTGGCCGCGCTGATGTCCCCCCAGCGGATGCCGGTGCTGGTCACGAAGTTCGCCGCGCCGAGGGTGATCGGGGTGGCGCGGGACGATGCTAGGACCAGCGCGAACAGGTAGTCGTTCCAGCTGAAGATGAACACCAGCACGGCGACGGCGACCAGGGTAGGTGCCAGCATCGGCATGACGACCGCGACGAGGATGCGGTACGGGGAGGCTCCGTCGACCTGGGCAGCCTCCTCTACCTCCACGGGGACGTCCCTGAAGCCCGCGCCGAGCAGGATCACCGCGAGCGGCAGGTTGAGGAACGTGTTGGCGACGACCAGGGCCGGGACGGTGTCGAGCAGCCCCAGGTTGGCCATGAGCAGGAAGTAGGGCACGGCGAAGAAGATCGCCGGCAGCAGCCGCAGGCCGCTGGCCGTGCTCATGATCCATCGACCGCCAAACCCGAGCCGGACCGTTGCATAGATGCTGGGCACTGCGATGAACAGCACGAGCGCGACCGTGCCCAGGGCGATAAGGAGGGAGTTGAGGAAGAAGCGGGGGAAGTCGTAGCCGGCCGCGCCGAGTGCGTTGGCGTAGTGGCTGCCGGTGACTCCGGAGATCGTGATCGGGCCGGTGGAGATGTCGGCGTCGCTGCGCAGGCTGACGAAGAGCGCGTTCAGCCAGGGAACATTGATCAGCAGCGCGACGAGCGCCACGGCGATGGTGGTGCCCCAGAGTCGGTGTCGTCGTATCACGGGTCAGGCCTGGTCCTCGGCGGTGCGGGCGACGCGTCGCACCAGCAGCGGCACGAACGGCAGCAGTACGACCATGACGATGGTGGAGGCGGCGGCGGCCAGGCCGAAGTTCCCGGACTCGAACGCCGCCTTGTAGACGTAGATGCTGAGCGTGGTGGTCATCGTGCCGGGGCCGCCGGCGGTCAGCACATAGATGACGTCAAAGGTTCGGATGGCGTCGATGAGCCGCAGGAAGACGGCGGCCGAGATCACGGGCATGAGGAGTGGGACGACGATCGACACCAAGGTCCGCCACCGTCCCGCGCCGTCGATCGCGGCGGCCTCGAGTACCTCGGTCGGGAATGACTGCATCCCGGCGTAGATGACCAGGAACGTGAACGGAGTCCACTGCAGCACGTCCAGGAGCACCAGCAGCGGGACGACCCGGTCGGGCGCGAAGAGGGAGATGTCGAGACCGAGGCCGTGCAGCAACCCCGGCACGAGGCCGATATCGCCGTTGAGCAGCAGGCGGAACATCACCCCCAGCAACGCGGGGGCGATCATGATTGGCAGGAGCAGGAGCGTGAACAGCAGCTTCTTGCCCGGGAAGGCTCGGTTGACCAGCAGCGCCAGCCCGAGCCCCAGCACCGTCTCCAGCACGGTGACCACCGCCGCGAAGCCGAGCGTGAACCTGGACGCGTCGAGGAATCCACTGCTGGCGAACAGCTTGGCGTAGTTGGCGAGGCCGACGAAGGGAACGGTCGGGTCCTGCAGCGTCAAGCCGAAGAACCCGGTCTGAATACCCTGATAGACGGGGTAGGCGACGAACAGCAGGGCGAAGAGCAGAAGTGGCGATCCGAGGACCCATCCCGCTCGTCGCCTCTGGGTTCCACTCGTCGAGGTCGTTGGGATCATCCGAGCAGCTGCTGCAGTTCGTCGCTGGCGCTCTTCAGCGCGGTGTCGACGTCGCCCTGTCCGACCCATGCGCCGCTGAGTGACTCCGCGATCTTGCTGTAGGCCTGGAAGGTCTGTGGGAACACCGGCACCGAATACCCGTACTTGTCGACTGACTCAGCGATCTGCGTGAATGCCGGGTTGGTGGAGGCGTCCTTCTCCAGCACCTTCGGCATCGCCGGGATGCCGCCGGCCTGCGCGTACTGGCTCATCGCGTCGGGAGTGGCCAGGTAGGCGAGGAGCTTCTTCGCGGCAGCCTTGTTGTTGGAGTACTTGTTCAGCGCGACCGCCAGCGCGTGCACGTGGGTCTTCTGACCCGGCACCGGGGCGATCGCGATCTTCCCGGCGACCTGTGGCGACTTGGTGGGGTCGTTGAGCTCGGCGAATCCGGCAGACCACTGCACCGCGAATGCGGCGTTCCCAGCCTTCAACGCCGCCTGAGTCTCTGGGAACTCGGCTTGACTGCTGTCCGGGCTGGTCCACCCCTTGGTGTAGATGGTGCGGTAGACGTTGACCGCAGTGCGGGCCGCATCGGAGGTCAGGGCCGCCTTGTCGTCCTTGGTCCAGCTGCCGCCTTCACCCCACAGGATGTCGTCCCAGATCATCGTGTTGTAGAGCAGGTTCTTCGCCTGCAGCACCGTCCCGTAGGTAGTGGGCGACCCGGGGTTGGCGCTCTTGGAGAACCACGCCGACATGGCGACGAAGTCTTTCCAATCCCAGTGGTCGGCCGGCTTCGGGTCACGTGCTTCTCCGATCGCCTGCTGCGCCACCTGTCGATACGCAGGGCGCCCCGCTGTGTCGGCTAGGAGCGCATCGACCAGGTCCTTGCGGTAGAGCAGGAAGTGGTTGCTGACGTCCAGGGGCATCGCATAGAGCTGGCCCTGGTATTTCAGGCCGTCCACCGCCACAGGGAAGTAGGCGCTCGTGTCGATGTCGGTCACCGGGTCCAGCGACGGGGCGTACTGGCCCACGTTGTAGGAGGCGACGAAGTAGATGTCCTGGTCCGCGGACTTCGCCGCCATCAGCGTCGACTCTTTGGAGAAGGTGTCCTGACGGGACAACAGCGTCATGTCCACGGTGATCTGGTCGGTCTTGCCCTGGCCGGCGTTGTAGGCATCGACCACCTTCTGCATCGCGTCGCCCTCGGGCCCCGGCCAGAGGACCATCTTCACGGTCCCGTGCCCACTGCCCGCCTGGCCAGCCTGCGCTCCCGCGCCGCCGACCACGCCGGTGCCGGGAGCGCACGCACCCAGCGCCATGAGCCCCGAAATCGCCAGCGCGCCCATGCCGATCCGAATACCTCTGCGATCACCCATCAGGATCTCCATTTGGTCCGAACCAAATTGCAGGTCAGGTCGACGCGGTGACGGGGTCGAGCCGCCGCCCGCGATGCCACACTTCGCGAACAGCCAGGTCGACACCGAGCACGACGAGGTCCGCGCGTCGTCCGGCGGCGATCGCACCCACCTCGCGGTCGAGCCCGAGCACGCGGGCGGGAGACCCCGCCGTCATCGCGACCGCCCGGCGCAGCGCGTCCGGCCGCGAGAGGCCGGAGTGGCGCACGATGCCGGTGAACAGGTCGGCGGTGGTGGCCGTGCTGCCCGCAATCGGGCCGCCGCCCGCCACCCGTGCAACCCGATCGGTGACGGTTACGCGCAGGCCGCCGAGACGGTAGTCGCCGTCAGGCATGCCAGCCGCAGCCATCGCGTCGGTGACGGCCGCGACCCGCTCCGCGCCTACCGATGCCACGACGTGCGCCCACAGCGCGGGGTGGACGTGCAGGCCGTCGGTGACGAGCTCGACGGTCACCCGAGGGTCCTCTAGCAGCGCGACCGCGGGACCGGGCTCGCGGTGATGCACCGGGGCCATTGCGTTGAACAGGTGCGTACCGACGCGCGCGCCGGCCGCGATCGCCTCCCGCGTCAGGAGGTAGCTGGCGTCGGTGTGCCCCACGGCCGCAACGGCCCCGGCGTCCACGATTCGGCGTACCGCTTCGAGGGCGCCGGCCCGCTCCGGGGCGATCGTCACCATCCGCACCGGGCCGGCGCCGAGCAACCGGGCCAGCTCGACCGGGTCGGGGTCGCGCAGCTGCCGCGGGTCGTGGGCGCCGCAGCGTGCGGCCGCGAGCCAAGGGCCCTCCAGGTGAACACCAGCGATTTCGTCGTCTGCGGCGAGATCGGCGAGCGCCGCCACCTGGTGCAGCAGTACATCCGGCGCCGCGGCGACGAGGCTCGCGACCATCGTCGTGGTGCCGTGCGCCCGGTGGAACCGGACGGCACGCATCGCCTCGTCCTGGTCGGCCGCGGTGAACGCGGCGCCGGCACCGCCGTGCACGTGCTGGTCGACGAACCCCGGCACGACCACCGCGTCCACGCCCAGGTCGATGTCCACGGGCTGCTCCGGCACGCCGAGACCGACCTCGGTGATCCGGTCGCCCGCCAGGCGCACCCATCCGGGACCGACGGCGCGCTCACCGACGACCGTGCCCGCCGCGAGGACGAGCGACGTTCCCGTCGTCGCGGGCATCACAGGGTCTCCGTGACCTTGCGCAGCCCACGGGGCGCGTCTGGGTCGCTCCCGCGGTCGGTCGACATGGCGGCGGTGAAGCGTTGGCAGATCCGCATGGGATGGGTGATGGCGCTGCCCACCACGACGGCGTGAGCTCCGCGATCGAGGCACTCGATCGCATCCGCGGGTGTGTGGATCCGACCCTCCGCGATGACGGGCACGTCGAATGTGCGCACGAGATTCGAGAGAAGGTCGAGGTCAGGACCGGGCTGTGGGGGCAAGGTTGGGCTGGTGTAGCCCGAGAGCGTTGTGGCCACGCAGTCGGCGCCGGCGGCGATGCTGTATTCGGCATCGGCGACACTTGCGCAGTCCGCCATGACAAGTTTTCCCTCTTGGTGCACCGCCGCGATGCTGTCCGTGAGGCGGCCGCCGTCGGGTCGGGGACGGCTGGTGCCGTCCATGGCGACGATGTCGGCGCCGGCACGGGCGAGCGCGCGTGCGTCGTCGAGCGTCGGTGTGATGTACACGCCCGATTCGCCGATCTTGACCAGACCGATGAGCGGAACCGACACACGGGTTCGGACCGCGGTGAGGTCGTCGAGTCCTTGGACCCGGATTCCCGCGGCCCCGGCGAGGACGACGCTCTCGGCGACGGCAGCCATGATGAACGGCTGGTTCATCGGCTCGCCCGGGTACGCCTGACAGGAGACGATCAGTTGCCCCTCGAGCGAGGCTAGCTGCGGATGGTTGGTACTCGTCATGGATTCCCCCGTTGTGCGAAGTAGGCAGCGCCGCGCAGAGCCGTGGCTGGTCCGGCCTCCGTCCTGACCAATGGGGTGTCGGCGAGAGCGGGAAGTGCGCTGGCCCGAAAGGCCTGCTCCACTGCCGCCCACCAGACGGCTCCGGCGGCAGTGACCCCGCCCGATACTGCGATCAGGTCCGGATCAAGCGCGCTTGTCAGGGCCCCGGCGAGCGTCCCGAGAGCTCGACCGCCGCGGCGTAGCGCGTCGACCGCGAGCTGATCGTCGTGCCTCGCTGCGAGCTGCGCGGTGCTTGTCACCAGCGGGCTTCCACCCGCTGACCGGTAGGTCTCGAGGATTCCTGTGCCGCCTCCGACTGCCTCCGCGTGGCCATTCGCGCCGCATGGGCAGGAAACGCCGGTCGCTTCCGGGACCGGCATGTGACCGAAGTGGCCAGCAGCGCCGCCGGCGCCGAGCTGGGGCTGACCATCGATCACCAGTGCACCGCCGATTCCGGTGCCGACGGCGAGCACGACGACCGTTCCCTTTCCCTTCCCCACGCCGTACATGGCCTGCCCGAGCCCGACGGCATGACCGTCGCCCAGCACAGTGACTGGCAGACCGAACGCCTCTTGGAGGACGGACCGCACCGGTGCGCCCGCCCAGCCGGCGATGGAGCTTGTGGCGGCCCTGACAGATCCGCTGGCGGAATCGATGATCCCGGCGCTCGACACGCCAATGCAGTCGTCGCTGGGTTCACGGATGCGCGCCGCGAGCTCGCTGACCGCAGCGAGGACAGCATCGGCCCCGTGCGCGGGGGTCGGCGCGGTGGCGATGTCGGTGAGCAACTCACCGCCGTCACCGACGCGCCCGACCGCGATCTTTGTTCCCCCGATGTCGACGGCGATGCAGCTCACAACTGCGCGACCCGTGTCGTCTGCCCGCTGCGAATTGACGTCTCGATCGCGTCGACGACCATGACCGCCTGTGCCGCCTCGCGCATGGTGATGGGCAACGGCGCAGCCTCGACGCAGGACCGCACGAAACTCGCCAGCTCCTCTCGCAGCGCGCCCTGCGGTTGCCCGTACAGGGGCGCTCCGGCCGGCATCGGCAGCGCGAACTGGTCGGTGGTGACTCGGATACCGCTGTCGTAGGAGTCGACGGAGATCTCGCCTGACGTTCCGACGAGCCGGAACCGCGCGTCGAGCTCAGTGGGGTTGGTCTCGGGGAGGGCCCATGCGGCTTCGAGCTGGACCAGGGCACCGGACCCGAGCCCCAGGGTCGCCATGATCGCCGCCGCTTGCTTGCCGGAGGCATCCCTGATCTGTGTTTCGCGTGCTTGAACATCCACGACGTTCGACCCGGCGATCCATTGCAGGGCGTCGATGTCGTGGATTCCAAGGAAGAAGGCGACGCTGACCCGACCGGCGGCGCGGGCAGCCACTGATGACTTGTTGTTGCGCCGGAGGTAGCCGTGCACGACGTCACCGATGTCGCCGGACGACATCACCTGGTGCGCGTGGTGGTAGCGGGGTTCGAAGCGCAGTGTGTGGCCCGGCATGACCACGCCTGGGCAGTCCTCCGCGGTCATGGCGAGGGTGCGGGCTTGATCAGGTGCTGTGGCGATCGGCTTCTCCAGGAGCAGGTGCCGACCTGCCTTCATGATCGTCATCGCGTCGTCGGCGTGGACATGGTCGGGCGTGCACAGGCTGATGGCCTCGATCCGATCGTCGGCCAGCACCTCGTCCAGCGACGCCTTGAGTTCGACGCCCGGCCACCGCGCGGCGACCTGCGCGGATGTCGCGACCGGATCGACGACCGCGGCCAGGGTCACACCGTCGAGACCGCGATAGATGTCGCAGTGTTCGCGGCCGATCGCGCCGAGGCCGACGACGGCAACGTTGAGCGTGGTCATGACTGCACTTCCTGTGAGGTGAGGAGGGTCCAGACTCGGCTGGTCACTTGACGCCACCAAAGGTCAAGCCTTGTGCCATGTATCGGCGGGTCAGCAGCGCGAAGATCACGATCGGGAGGGTGGCGATGACCCCGGCCGCGGTGAGGTTCGCCCAGTTGGTACCGACGAAGCTGAGGAACCCTGCGACTCGGACGGGGACCGTCTGCGTATCGCCCGTGGTGAGGATCAGGGCGTAGAGGAACTCGTTCCAGGACTGAATCAGCGCCAGCACCAGCGTGGCGAACATGGGTCCGATGAGGTTCGGGAGGATGCACCGGCCCAAGATCTGCCATTCACCGGCACCATCGATCATCCCCGCCTCTCGGATCTCCCGAGGAAACCCGATCAGGAACGATCGGAAGATGAGCAAGGCGAGCAGCACAGCGTAGAACGCGTGGATCAGGACGATTCCGACGACGCTCCTCGACATGCCTACCGCGTAGAAAGTTCGGAACATCGGTGTCAGGCCGAGGATCGGAGGAAGTGTCGTGAGCAGGAGAATGGTCAGCGTGACCCGTGCGGATGCCGGTGATTCCGCGCGCCAGACCTGGGTCACGAGATAGGCCAGTGGGACTCCGCAAATGACACCGATGACGCTGCTGCCCACGGCCACAGTGGCGCTGACCAGCATGGCCTGCGACATGCCGCCGTCCCGCCATGCACTGAGGTAGTTGCCCCACTGTGGCGTGAAGACCCACACCGGGGTCGCGCTGAAGGCCTCCACGTCGGATTTCAGTGAGGTGCTGACCAACCACAGGATCGGTGCCAGACACCATACGACGAAGAGGTAGACGAACAGCGGGCGCATCGCCCCGTGCAGCAGTTTCACGCCCGACCTCCGCGAACTCGCCTCGGGACAGCTCCAGTGCCGACCATGAGTCGTCGAGCGAAGGGAAATATCAGAACGACCAGCGCAACCGAGGTCACCAGGCCGAGCGCCGAGGAGTATCCGATGTCGAACGTCTCGAATCCGACCCGGTAGACGTAGTTGCTGATGGCCAAGGTCGAGGTGCCGGGGCCGCCCTTGGTCATCGTCTGGGTCAGCGCGAAGGTCTTGACCGCGTCGATCGCCCTGAGCAGGACCACGATGGACAGGACGGGTCCGAGCATCGGGAAGGTCACGTGGCGAAAGAGCTTCCATCCGGTCGCGCCATCGAGCTGTGCAGCTTCGAACGGTTCCGGTGGCAGCGACTCGAGGCCCGCCAGCACGATGATCACGACATACGGGGTGTTCTGCCAGACGTCGACCAGGATCACCGCCGCCAGTGCCGTCGCTGGATCGGCGAGGAAGGCGTGATCGGAGCCCAGGCCGACCAGTCCCAGCAGATAGTTCACGGTTCCGCCTGTGGGGTCCATGAGCAGACGCCAGGTCAGGCCGGCGACCACCGGGGTCAGGACCATCGGGATCAGGACCAGCGACCGGACGATCCCCTTGCCCCAGAAGTGCTTGCGCATCAGCAGCGCGACGCCGACGCCCAGCGCTGTCTCGCAGAGCACGGCGGCCACGACGTAGGCGACCGTCACACCGATCGAGGTGCCCAACGTGGGGTCGGTGATGGCCTGCGCGAAGTTGCCCAGCCCCACGAAGTCCTCGCCGGAACCTGGTTCCAGCAGGTTCTCCCCGTGCATGGCGATCCACAGGCCGCCGATCGTGACGATGAGAACGAACGGGATCAGCAGCAGTGCTGCCGGCAGGGCCAACGACAAGTGCTGCAGTCGACGACCGAGCAACGTTTCACTCCTCTGTGCGAGGGGACCGATGACCGTCCCTAGCCCCGGTGGACGCCGGTCAACTTCTGCGCGGCGGCATCGAGTGCCGTCTTCGCATCGGCCTGGCCCGAGAGGACCGTGGACAGCGCCTGGCCGGTCTCGACGATGATCTTGTTGCTGTCCTTGCCTCCGGGCAGGTAGTTCACGTTGCCGGTGGACACCTGGGCCAGTACGGCCTTCTGGAACGTGCCGTACTTGTCCGCATAGGCCTTGCCCTCCAGCACGGCCTGAGACGTCACCCCGACCGATTCGACGGTGTCGACCGCATGCGACTGGACGGCCTTGCCGGTGGCCCAGGACAGGAACGTGTACGTCGAGGCCGGGTCCTGGCTGAATGACGACAGGTACAACGCGTGCACGTTCAGCGAGTTGTTGGAGTTCGCGGGGTCCGGGGCGGAGCCGGGCGCATTCGGGATCGGGGCGTAGCCGACTTGGCCGGCCACCGTGGAACTCTTCGCGTCCTCATTGAAGGGGCCGTTGGCGGTGGCGTCGATCGTCATGGCCGCCTTGCCCTGGGTGAACGCGATGCGGTTCTGCTCCCAATCGAAGTTCGCGGCACCCTTCGGGCCGTAGTTCCGCAGCAGCTGGGCCCAGAAGTGCGTCGCGGCGACTGCTTTCGGCGAGTTGATGGCGATGGCGCCCGATGAGTCGAAGAAGTCGCCGCCGAAGGAACGCAGGATGCCCGCCCACGGGTACACGCTCTGGATTCCTGGAGCACCGCGCATCGTGATACCCGCGATCTGCCCCTGAGTCGCCTCAGAGATCGTCCGCGCGGCGGCTTCGAGCTGATCGGTCGTCCGAGGAACCTCAGTGATGCCGTACTTCTGGAACAGGTCCTTGCGGTACATCAGGAACGTGCTCTCGCCGTACACCGGCAAGCCGTAGACGGCACCCTCGGTCGTCGTCATGGGCTTGATGTACGGCGGATAGAACTCATCGAGCTTTCCGTACCGGGTGTCGTTGGTCGCGAACTGGCGCAGATCCTGGACGTACTTCGAGGCGAAGTAGCCGCTGCCGAAGACGTTGTCGGTGAACACGGCGTCGTAGTAGGGCGACTGCTGGGCGAAGTTCTGCAGGATCTTGGCCGACATGTCGCTGTAGGGCACGGTCTCGATGACGACCTTGATGCCGGTCTCCTTCTCGAACTCGGGCAGCATCGACTTGATGTTGTCCGTGTAGGAGATGTCCTCCATGAGGACGCGCACCTGCTTGGCCCCGCCGCCTGAACCCGAGCAGCCGGCGGCCACGAGCATCCCGGCGACGGTGATCGCCGTCAGGGCAACAAGCCGTCCCAGTCCTCCTCCGCGCATGACGACCTCCCGGGTCATCCATAGGGCATCAGGATTACCCTAGGGTTGCTGACCTTAGCAGCGACGTTGGCCGCCGCCAAGAGCCCCGACGCGGTCGATTGCACTAGGGTTGAGCGTGTTTGAGCGAGAGGATCTTCCATGGCCCACAGGTACGAAGAGATCCTTCAGACCCTGTCCGGACGCATCTCCACCCTCGAGGCTGGGGCGAGGATCCCCACCGAGAAGGAGTTGGCGGCCGAGTTCGGCGCCTCGAGCATGACGGTTCGACGCGCGCTACAGATCCTGACGCAGAACGGCCAGCTGCGAGGTGTCCGCGGACGCGGCACGTTCGTCGCGCATCCCCGAGTCACCAAGATGATGGGAAGCGCCGCATCCTTCACCGACGCCATGCGCTCATGCGGCCGCCGGCCCAGCAGCGTTCTCGTGGAGGCCGCGATACGCCAGGCCACCCCCGAAGAGGCCCAATGGTTCGGCGCTCCCCCCGGCACTCAGGTGTACTCGATCAAGCGAGTTCGCCTCGGCGACGGCACGCCACTGGGTTTTGAGGTCACCCACCTCCGGGCCCAGCTGTTCCCCGGACTGCTCGCGGCGAACCTTGAGCAGTCGCTCTATGACATCCTCGCTACGCAGTACGACATCGCCATTGTGCGAACAAGCATCGTGGTCTCCACCCGCTGCCCGACCCTCAACGAAGCCGAGCACCTTGGGATCGAACCGACCATGCCGTGCCTGCAGACCATCGTCACCTCCGAGACCGGCGACGGTGCTCTGTTCGAGCACACAGTCTCCATCTTCCGCGGGGACCTGTACGAGATCTCCCTGTGAGAGCTCCGAGGGCGATCCGCGACGACGCAGCGAGTCGGTCCCATCGACACCGCCGATGATCGAGTGAGGAATGATCATCCGTCACCCGAACGTGGCACAGACGATGCCCGGTCCGGAAACGATCCCACCTCACGTTGAGCGTTCAGGACAGCGGCGTGACAGTCGGGGCAGGTGTCACTGTCACGCCCGTCGCGCGTCACGCCAGTAGGCCTGACCAGCGGAAATCGGGGGCGTACCCCAAGGCCACGGCGTCGCAGCTGGCTCAGCTTCGCCTGGAGCGCCAGGAACGGCTACTGGGCGAGCGCAACATCCACCTGTGGGCGGTCATCGACGAGGCCGCGTTGCACCGCCAGGTCGGCGGAACGCAGGTGATGCGCGAGCAAATCGGCAAGCTAATCGAGCTCAAGGAGCTAGACGACGTCACCGTTCAGGTACTGCCCTTCTCAGCGGGAGCGCACGTAGGGCAGAACGGCGCGTTCTCCATCATGGAGTTCGCCGACCCGGAAAGCCCAGCGGTCGTATACCAGGAGACCTTGATCAGCAACGCGTATCTCGAAGAACCCAGCGACGTGGAACGGTATAGAATGGCGTACGACCAGCTCAGGGCCGCCGGACTCAGCCCAGCCGCCTCGGTCGCGCTGATGGCGCGAATCCAGACCGCCCTGTGAGACTGAGGAGGAGCTGTGGTCGCCTCACCAGGCCAGATCTCACCCACATGGCGCAAGAGCACCTACAGCGGCACCACCAGCGGGAGCGAGTGTGTCGAACTCGCTGCGCTCGCGGACGGCACCATCGCCGTCCGCAACAGCAACACCCCTCACACTGGCACGGTGCACTTCACCCGCTCGGAGATGCGGGCATGGATCGCGGGCGTCAAGGCCGGCGAGTTCGACGACCTGACCTGACCCCGCCAGTGGCGCATGTCTAGCTACCCGGCAGTCGTGAAGGATCGGTCCCGAGCGTAGCCGTGGAGATCCGAGTAGCTGACCTCATTGACAACCTGTTGGGCGTTGGCGAGTTCTTGCCGTACCGGTGGAACAGGTCTCCGCCGACTACGACGTCATCGAGGAGGCGAAGTTCAACGACTCACCCGGGGGCTTACAGCTCGTTCGCGAGCCTCGGCCCGATTCGTCTCCCGGCGCAGCTATGCACGGATACCGGCGAGTCGCTCACCAGCCACTCGTGCGCGACTCGAAGTGGATCGACGGCGTGTCTCACACAGGGCATCGACCGGGACGTTCAACCCGCGTACGTAGGCCAGGAGGTGCTCACCTCGGAAGGCGATGGCAACCTCAACACCGTCAGCTTGACTCCCAGCGGGCCGGTACTCGGAGCGGTAGTGAGATCCTCACTCGCTCGTGGCGGGCAGCATCTTGCTTACGCCGAGTATCTCGATCCCCAACAGGGTTCCGTCGTCGGCGAGGTCGATGGCGCCGTAGAGCCGTGAATCCTGGTCTTGGATCGGGATAGTTCGAGCGACTGTCTGCCCCCGGCCGCGCTCCCCAGTCTGTATGTATCCGGCGTCAGATTCCGCGTCCCAGTTCAGTGTCAAGCTGATCTGACCTTTTCGCATCTCACATTTGTCCTTTGATTCCGGTAACAATGTACGCATTCTTGTTGATGATCACGATCAAGCCTGTGTGCGGGTCCATGATAAGCCACGTGTCGTTCTCATCTTGGTAGGTTCCGGGATCTGGTGAAGCGACGAGTGCTTCGACCTGGGCTTTGGTGATTCCTCTCTGGGCCATTCGTTCCAGCGCGTGCGGCGTATAGCCGGCCACGTGGTGGGGCCGTGGTGGTACCGCGGACGGGAAGAGCCGCGTAACGGCGGACCCCGCCGCCGGCCTTGAGCTGGGTCACGTCTTCGAGCGGGCGGCCAGACTCGCCCCACTGATCATTGAGCACACCCTCGGGCGGGTCGCTCCTACGGGCCAGAAGACAGAGTCCAACTCTGAGATCCACCTCGGCCTGAGTGGCGCGCCTACCTAAGCGGCGGGTGCAGGCATATGAGTTCGATCGCCCTTCCACTCGCCAAGGTTTCTGACCCGATCCACGGGTGACGGGACACCTGACGAGTAGGTCCGCTTGATCCGTGACCTTGGATGCCCGCCCCCGAGGGCCGCATGATGGCGGCCCCCGCCCGCGTGCCGTCCCGCCGCAAGCGGCGTCCGCAGCCCGACCCCGTGACCAGCACTCCTCGCGGATGCCGCGAGGCCCAGGTTCGCGATCGCGACGAACTACGCCCGTTTCCGCACCGCCAGACGGTGACAGCGCTCACCCTGCGGAGGTGACCACGCCTCGGGGGAGGCACCAACCGCGAGTCACACACGGGGAGATTCCGCATGCCTACGCTCGCGCTCGACATCCACGCCGCCGCAGCCACCAACGGGCTGACAATCCTGATCATCGCGGGCGCCGTCCTCGTTCTCGGCTATCTCTTGTCTCTCGTGCTACACCCCTATGCCCGCTGTAGCACCTGCAAGGGCAGCCCGCGCCACTACGGCAGCATCTTCAGCCGAGCGTTCCGGCTCTGCTCCGCATGCGGAGGCAGCGGCCGAGAACGCCGTCTCGGCGCCCGCATCCTCGGTATCGGTCCGAACTAGCCATCAACACCCGGACGAGGCGCGCACCACAGCCGTTGGAGTTCTTTGCGTAGGTGGGTATCGCCGACCGCGCAGCACCCGCAGCTGCGGCATGGTACGAGCGGGGCTGCAGCGACCACCCGGCTCGCAGGTATATGCCGACGATCTTATTTCGGAGGTGGCATGTGATCGCCCATCAGCAGACCAGCCGCACGGTGCTCGTTACCGGGGCCGCTGGTCTCATCGGGATACCCGTTGTTCGTTGCCTGCTCCGCGACGGGTTCAGAGTCGTCGCAGTCGATGACGGGAGCGCCGGAACGTTGGGTCGGCTGGATGAGTTCAACGGCCGCCCGCAGCGTCGTGGTGCGAGTCGCAGACATCCGCCACCGGGCGGCGTTGGCGGGATTGGTCGCAACGGAACGTCCGTGGGGTGTCGTGCATCTGGCCGCGCGGCATTTCGCAGGTCAATGGGTGAGATTACAGAATCGTTTGTATACAATCGTTTCTCTTGAGAGTCCCCGGCAGGAATCGCTGGTCGAGAGGTGCGCCATGCTGAGGGATCGCCGCTCACGCCTGCTGGCTGGAATCGCGCTGCTCATC
>Ga0137415_10001416_pt1 | contig 23760 bp, 20 predicted proteins | sample CZODoug3_1_1_16f_FD_183082 | JGI IMG/M metagenome (GOLD analysis project Ga0137415, IMG submission 183082) | Vadose zone soil fungal communities from Angelo Coast Range Reserve, California, USA - CZODoug3_1_1_16fungal (Hybrid Assembly) | ecosystem: Environmental > Terrestrial > Soil > Vadose...
CGGTGGAGCCCCTACCCTCTAAAACACCGCTGCGAATGGCGCAGCTCGACGCGCTCCGCGCGGTGCGGGCCGAGCTAGCCCCAGAGGGGTCGCCGCCGGCGGCACGCCGCGCGGCGGAAGAGGTGCTGGCGCTGCTGGACGCGCGGGCCCCGTGAACGAGAGCCGGGCCTGCGTCGTGCTGCCGACGTACAACGAGCGCGAGAACGTTCCGCAGATCGTTCCCGCCATCCTCGCGGCATCTGCTGCGCTCGACGTGCTGGTGGTCGACGACAACTCGCCCGACGGAACCGGCGCGTTGGCGGACAAAGGAGATCCGCCGGGGGTTCAAGGTGGTGGAAGTGCCGATCACCTTCGTGGATCGGCGGGTGGGCAAGAGCAAGATGAGCCGCCGCAGCGTGGCGGAAGCCCTCTGGATGGTGTGGAAGATCCGCGTCGACCGCGCCGCGAACCCCGGTTGACGCGCGCCCCTGCGTGGAGGAGCCTGTCGCGGGGGCGTCATGAGCAAGACGGATGAGATGGCTCCGTCGTACCTGGCCAATGAACATGCGGGCCTCGGCGACCGCTATCGCATCGGCCAGGAGATCGGCCGCGGCGGAATGGGGCGTGTCTTCATCGCCCACGATCGCAAGCTCGGCCGCGACGTTGCCATCAAGTTCCTTGCTCCCGGGCTCCATGAGGAAGAGGCGCTGCGACGATTCGAGCAGGAGGCAAGGGCGACCTGCGCGCTCAATCACGCGAACATCCTCGACGTTCACGACATCGGCGCGCACGGCGGCAGCCCGTACATCGTCTCCGAGCTCTTGCAGGGAAGCACGCTGCGTCAGCGGCTGCAGCGAGGAGCGTTGCCGCCAGCGGAAGCGACCGCATATGCCCTGCAACTCGCGAACGGGCTTTCGGCGGCCCACGCCAAGGGCATCATCCATCGTGACCTGAAGCCGGAAAACCTCTTCATCACGGACGAGGCGCTCCTGAAGATCCTCGATTTCGGGATCGCCAAGCTGCTCGCGCCGACGGCATCCGCAACCGCGGAAACCCCCGCGTCGCCGCAGCCACGCACCGCGACGGGCGCAATCGTCGGTACCGTCGGTTACATGTCCCCGGAGCAGGTGCGAGGCCGGGCGGTGGACCAACGGTCCGATCTCTTCAGCTTCGGCGCCATCTTTCACGAGATGCTCGCCGGACAGGGCCCCTTCGAACGGGAGACGGCGGTCGAGACCGGCTATGCCATCCTCAGCGCCGAGCCGCCGGAATTGCCCGTCGAAGTCCCCGCACCGTTGAAGGGCATCGTCCGACGCTGTCTGGAGAAGGAACCCGCGCGGCGTTTCCAATCCGCGGCTGACCTCGTCGCTGAGTTGACGAATGCGACTCGCGGGGCGGCGGAGAAGGCAAAAGGGCGGTGGCCGGGCATCGCTATCGTCACGGTCGCGGTCATCGTGATCGCGGGATGGTTGCTCTGGCGCGAGTTCCGCATGCGCTGGGCGCGGGAAAAGGCGCTCCCCGAGATTGCCCAGCTCGTGGAAAAGGGGCAATCGAGGGCGGCGTTTGCGCTCGCTGAGCAGATCGAGCGCGTCATCCCCGGCGATCCCGTGCTCGCCCGGCTCTTCAATGAGATGTCCGTCTCCCTCTCGATCGAGACCTCGCCGGACGGCGCGGAGGTCTTCGTCGCCGACTATGGTTCTGACTCGTTCCGTCACCTCGGCCGCGCTCCGGTGAGCGTCCGCCTCGACGACGCCCTCCACCGCTGGCGGCTGACGAAGGACGGCTTCGCACCGGTCGAGGCGATCACGTCCAACGGCCGCGTCGCGAGTTGGCCGTTCCTCGCCAGGAAGTTGAGCTTCGTCCTCGACAAGGACCCTCCCGCAGGAACGGTGCGGGTGCCAGGCGGGCCCTTGCCCCTGCTGGTCCCCGGATATGATCGCCTTCCGCCGATCGAAATGCCCGACTACTTCATCGATCGGTACGAGGTGACGAATCGCCAGTTCAAGCAGTTCGTCGACCAGGGCGGCTACAGCCGGCGCGAGCTGTGGAAGGAACCGTTCACCGACGGAGGCCGGACGCTCGCCTTCGAAGAGGCGGTCGCGCGTTTTCGCGATCGCACGGGACGTCCTGGACCGTCGACCTGGATGTCCGGCGACCATCCCGAAGGTCAGGACGAATTCCCGGTGACCGGCGTGAGCTGGTTCGAAGCCGCGGCATACGCCGCGTTCGCGGGCAAGTCGCTGCCCACCGAATACCACTGGAACCACGCTGCCGGGATGTGGGCGAGCGCGCTCATCATTCCGGCGAGCAATTTCGGCGAGGCGGGTCCGGCGCGGGTCGGTAGCCACCGGGATCTCGATGCATACGGCGCCCAGGACATGGCGGGCAATGCGAAGGAGTGGTGTTGGAACCCGAGCGGGGGCAAGCGCTACATCCTCGGCGCCGCCTGGAACGAGCCTCCGCACATGTTCAACGAGCTCGACGCGCAGTCGCCCTTCGACCGCGGGGCCCGAAACGGCTTCCGACTCGTCAAGTACCTCGATGAAGCGGAGGTCCCCGCGACCGTGAAAGGACCGTTGCCCGACATCCACACGCGCGACTACGCGAAGGAGAAGCCTGTCGCGGATGCCATCTTCGAAGTGTACCGGAGCCTGTACGCCTACGATCGCACCGAACTGAAGGCGAGCATCGAGGCGGTCGAGGATTCGTCGGACCGCTTTCGCCGGGAGAAGGTCGGCTTCGCCGCCACTTATGGCAACGAGCGGATGTTCGCGTACCTCTACACCCCGAAGAACGTGCGTCCGCCGTGGCAGGTGGTTTTGTTCTTTCCCGGCGCGGCGGTCACCCGGCTGCGCTCCATCGAGGAGTTGCCGCCGTCGTATCTGCTCTCGTTCATCCTCAAGAGCGGCCGCGCGGTGGCGTTGCCGGTCTTCAAGAGCACCTTCGAGCGCGGCGACGCACTGAAGATGACGGACCAGGAGCCGACCCGCTTCTACCGCGACCATGTCATCGAATGGTCGAACGACCTGGGCCGGACGCTCGACTACCTGGAGACGCGCGCCGAATTCGATCGCCATGCCATCGCGTTCTACGGAGCCAGTTGGGGAGCGAAGCTCGGACCCATCATGCTCGCGACGGAGCCTCGGCTCCGCGCGGCCGTGCTCGTAGGCGGTGGCCTCAATCTGGTCGGGGCTTTCCCCGAGGTGGATCCGTTCAACTTCGCTCCTCACGTGAAGCAGCCCGTGCTGATGATCAACGGGCGCTTCGATTTCCTGTTTCCGGTCAGCACCTCGCAGGAGGCAGTCTTTCGCGTGTTGGGGACGCCGGACAAGGACAAGCGCCACATCGTCTTCGAGTCGGGGCATCACCCGCCGAACGATCTGACGATGAAGGAAACGCTGGATTGGTTCGACCGGTATCTCGGTCCGGTGCGCTGAACCGCTGCTACTTCACCGCCCGGAAGAAGGCGCGCGCCCGGTCCGTGCGTGGGTTCTCCGTGATCTCCGAGGGCGGCCCGTCCTCGATCAGCCTCCCTTCGTCGAACACCCAGATCCGGGACGCTACGTTCTGCGCGAACCACATCTCGTGCGTCACCACCAGCATCGTGGTGGTGCCCGCCAGGTCCCGCAGAACCGAGAGCACTTCCCCGCGCATCTCCGGGTCGAGCGCGCTGGTCGGCTCGTCGAGCAGCAGGACCTCGGGCTCCATGGCGAGCGCCCGCGCGATGGCGACCCGCTGCTGCTGACCCCCGGAAAGCTGCAGAGGGCGCGCCGCGCAGCGATCTCCCAGGCCTACCCGGCGCAGCAGGGCGCGAGCGCGCTCCTCGGCGGCTTCGCGCGGCTCGTGCTTCACGTGCAGCGGCGCGAGGGAAACGTTCTGCAGCGCCGTCAGATGCGGAAATAGATGGAAGCTCTGGAAGACCATTCCCACGCGCGCCCGCAGGGGACGCAGGGCCGGCGCATCGGGAGGCGTCCGCGGCATCAGCGACAGGCCGGCGATCTCCACCGAGCCGGCGTCGAACGAAACCAGCCCGTTCAGGCAGCGCAAGAACGTGCTCTTTCCAGCGCCGGAGGGCCCCACGACCGCGATGGTCTCGCACCGCGCGACCTGTGCGTCGATCCCGCGCAGCACCTGCCGCGCCCCGTGAGCTTTCTCTAGACCCTGCACGCGGACGATCATGTCGCCGGTGCCACCACGGGCTCCTCGCCCGCCGCTTCCAGCCGCGCCTCGAGCCGCGCCGCGAGCCGCGCGAGCGGATAGCTCATCGCGAAGTACATCGCCGCGCACAGCGCCCCGGGCAGCGCCCAGGAGCGGACGTCCACCGCGGTGATCGTCATCTGCTTGGTCAGCTCGACCACGGTGATCACGGAAACCAGAGAGCTGTCCTTGAGCAGCGCGATCAGATCGTTGGTCATCGCCGGCAGCGCCGTGCGCAGCGCCTGCGGCAGCAGCACCAGCCGCAACGCCTGCCCGCGCGAGAGCCCGAGCGCCGCGGCCGCCTCGCTCTGGGCGACGGGAATCGCCTGCAGCGCGGCCCGCTGCACCTCGGCCTCGTAGGCGCCGTAGTTCATCCCGAGCCCGAGGATCGCGGCAGCGAGCGCAGGCAGGTGCACCACCGGCGCGATGCCGTAATAGAGGATGTAGAGCTGGAGCAGGACGGGCGTGCCGCGGAACAGCTCGATGTACCCGTGCGCGCAGAGCCGCACCGGCCCGCTGCCGTACATGCGTCCGAGCGCGAGCGAGAGCCCGAGAGGGACCGCGAGCGCCATCGCCAGCAGCGAGATCGCCAGCGTCACGCCGGCGCCTTTGACGAAGAGCGCGACCTGCTGCAGATCGAACGTCGCCGGCGGCGGCTCGTCGGCCCTCGGCGCCGGCGCGGGGAGCTCGGGGAGGTGCCAGCGCGCGTAGATGCGATGCAGCTCCCCTTGGGCGTCCAGAGCGGCGAGAGCGGAATCGACCGCGTCGCGCAGGTCGTCGTCACCCTTGCGCAGCCCGATCACGTACGACCCGCGCGCGACGTCCGCGTCCGCGAGCTCCAGGTCCGGCTTGCTGAGCCCGTAGCGGGTGGCGATGATCGAGTCCAGCAGCACCGCGTCCGTCCGGTGCAGCTCGAGATCGCGATAGGGCTCCTCCTGCCCGCCGTAGAGGACGATCTCGATCCCGGGTCGGCCGCGCAGGATCTGGTGCGCCAGCGAAGAGGCGAGGGTGCCGACGCGGTGCCCGCGCAGCGCATCGAGCGAGCGGAGGGTGGACCCGCGCCGCACCACGAGCTGCTCGGCGAAGTTGAAGTACGGCCGGGAAAGAAGGATCCGCCCGCGCAGCGCCGGCGTGTCCTCGAGCCCGTTGACGATCAGATCGAAGTCGCCGCGCTCCAGCGAGGGGACGAGGTTCGACCAGTCGTTCTGCACGAAGCGCTCGCCCAGACCGAGCTTCGCGGCGAGCGCGCGCACCAGCTCCACCTCGAATCCGACCAGCTTCGATGGATCGCGCGGGTCGCGAAAGACGTACGGCTCGCCCCCTTGGAGGTCTCCGGCCCAGCGGATCTCGCCCTGCGCGCGGACCCGGGCAAGCCCCGGTGCCGCGACGAGGAGCGCCAGCGGCAAGGCGGCCATCGCCATCGGTGAAAATTACCGCGGAGCCTCCCTGGTTGGTAGCAGGTCCGGTCGAGCTCTTTAACGGCCGCCGCCGCGTACCGGCTTGCGGATCCTGATCTTCAAGGCATCCTCCCAGTGCCGCCGCTCCGGCGTAGGTCGCGACATAGAGCGTCGGCGGGTCCACCATGCGATCCAGCTTGAGGCGAAAGACGTGGTCGTCGGGCAGGTCCGCGCCGGCGCGCAACGAGGTGCGCGCGCCGGTCTGCGGGTTCCAGAACACCAGGCCGCTGTTCGGGCCCGCCAGCACCAGCCGTCCGTCGGGAAGGGCGAGCAGGCCGCGGACGTCGCTCTCCGCCATTCCGGCGTCCCGCATCGGATCGAAGTACCGGAAGGACTTGCCGTCCCAGACCGCGAGGCCGCGCGGCGCGTCGTATGTGGTCGTGCGCCCGCTCGCGAACCAGACGCGGCCATCGGCTGCCACCGCGGCCGCCTGGATGGAGATGACGTCTCCTTCCGCGGGCACCATGAAGACCGGCTGATTGCAGAACGCGGGACCACAGGGACCCTTGTACGGATCGCCGAACGCGATCGCGTAGATCTGGTTCCCGGGACGATTGAGCCAGCCGGCGAGGTCCTGCGTCCACCAGATCTGCCCCGCGGTCCAGCGGCCGCCCACCCACAGCTTGCCATCCGCCGAGAGCGCCAGCCCCTTCCAATCCCCGAGCCGCAGGTCGCTCTCGGATGCGCTGCAGGCGTGGTGGTAGCAGACCTGCGGATGCAGGTGATCGGACATCCAGTCGTGCGTCGCGGCGAGAAACCACTCCCCCTTGCCCGGCGCGCGGTACTTGTCCGGCCAGATGCGGTCGACGCCGTGATTGGTCCCCACGTACAGCTCGTTCGGATGCAGGAAGTGATCGTAGAGGAGCCGCTGGTTCTGCGCCTCGTCGGTGGTCGCGCCGACCACCGGCTGTTCCAGGATCCCTTCGACGACGCCGTACTTCGCGTTCGCGCCGCCCCAAGGACTCGAGCCCCCGAAGCGGGAGCCCGAGCCGAGTCCGAATTGAGGAGCGCCGCCACACGCCGCGAGCAGCGCGATGGCGGGCGCCCATCTCAAGGGAGGACTCTGAGCACCGCGGCGCCTCCGGCCGTCGCCACCATCAGGGCCGGCGGATCCACCATCGTATCGAGCTGGAGCCGCAGCACGCGGTCGCTCGGGATGCCTTGGCCGGCCCGGATGGGTGTCTTCGCGCCCGTGACCGGATCCCAGATCACGAGTCCGCTGTGAAGGCCGGCCACCACCAGGCGCCCGTCCGGCAGCGCGACCATGTCGCGCACGTCGGATTCCGACAGCCCCACGTCGCGGACGGGATCGTAGTAGGTGATCTTGTCATGCGTCCCGGGATTCTCGACCGATGCGATTCCGTAGGGTACGTCTTTTGGTTCGTTGAACAGCGTGCCGCTCGCGAACCAGACCTTTCCGTCCTTTGCGACCGTCACGGCACTGATGTTCACCGGGTCGCCCTCCAGAGGTGGGCAGAAGACCGGCCGATTCCCCGAACAGTTGCCGTCGTATTTGTCCCCGTAGGAAGGCTGGAATGACGACGGTCCGTGGGGGATCCGCGGCGTCTTCCACCACTCGGTGTTCTCGGCGACGTACACGATCTTGCCCGCGGCATAGCGACCGCCGACCCAGAGGTCTCCATCCGGAGCGATTGCCAGGCCCCGCCAATCGGCGAGCATCTGCGGCACGGAGCCGGTCCCCGCCCCCTCGGGACACCGTTGGTGCAGGCACGCCTGCGGATGAAGGTGGTCGCTCATCCAGGACTGCTGGTTCTCCGGCGAGAGGAACCAGGGGCCCACTGTCGGATGCCATTTGTCAGGGCTGATCTTGTCAACGCCGTGATCACAGCCGACGTACAGTTCGTGAGGGTGGATGAAGTGGTCATAGACCATCCTCACGACGCTCTTGTTGTGCCAGTACTGGACGGTGTTGTTCGACACCATGTCGAAGCGGATCACTTCCAGCGAAAGAGCGCCGGAGTTGTCGGCCTTGAGGCGCACGCGATCGAGCTTGCCGCTGTGTCGCCACTCGTCCTGTTCGGTCCCGTCGGTGAGGGTCCAATCGTGATGGGCCCAGTATCCGACGAAAACCTCTCCGAGGTAGCCGTCCCCGGCGCCACCGCCGACGATCTCGCTGATGCCCGGCGGTTCCGCATCGCCGTGCGGGCAACCTCCCATTGCCGGGGTGTATGTCAGTGCAGAGTCCTCACAGTACTTGGCCGGATTGCCGGGGAGGTGCAGGTCCGAGTTCGAGGCGTCGTAGCGCGTGAACCTCTGGTCGCCCGGACGGAGCAGGTACAGCGCCGCGTTCGTCGCGACCCAGAGGTTCTGGTTCTCGTCGGTGGAGACGCCGACGACCGGCATCTCCTGGAGGCCGTCTTGCCAGCTGTACTGCACGTTGCTGATCGGCCACGGGCCTGGGCCGCCGAACTTGATCCTGCCGCCATCGGCCGGGCCCGCGTCCGCTGGCCCCGCATCCGCAGGGCCGGCGTCCGGCGGGCCCGCGTCCACGGTCGGTCCGGCGTCGGCTGGAGAGACGACGTTGTTTCCCGGCTCGGTTGCATTGCTCTTCGCGCAAGCCGCGCCGATCAGCGCGCCCGCGATCGCCCACTTCCCAACGTTCCCCACGACGCCCCCCCGCCCCTCGGCTGCATGGGCTCCCAGCTCTTTGCTAGCGGCGGGCCAAAATCTCTACCCGCAGACCCTCGATAGGTCTCCGAAATTCGTCGGAGAAACCCGGTTCCGCCGGAAAGAAGCGCCTTTCCCACTTCCCTCCTGTCTGCTACTTGTCCCTCCCTCGATGGCGACCGGACTTCCCTTCGGCGCCCGCGCGGAGCGCGCCGCCCAGACCCGGGTCCTGCGGGCCGCCCTGGACTCGATCCGGCCCCACCGGCCGGTCGCGGCGTTCGACATCGACAGCACCATCCTCGTCAACAACGTCCGGCAGGCGCGCATCGTGCGCGAGTACGGCCAGCTCCGCGGCGACCGGCGGCTCGCCGCATGCCAGCCCGAAGCGGTGATCTCCTGGGACCTGCGCGACACCTTGCGGTTGTGCGGGTTGAACGACCCGGAGATCGCCGCCATCGTCCCCAACCTCGGCGGCTTCTGGCGCGACCGGTTCTTCAGCAGCGAGTACTGCAAGGACGACACGCCGGTCGCCGGCGCCCGCGAGTACCTCTCCGCGGTGCTCGATGCCGGCGGCGAGGTCCTCTACGTCACCGGCCGGCACGAAGAGATGAAAGCCGGGACCCTCGAGAGCTTCCAGCGCGCCGGTTTCCCGCTCCCCGACGGGAAAGCGATCCAGCTCTGGCTCAAGCCGCGGCTCGCCGACGACGACGATCGCTGGAAGGAGATCTGCCATGATCGGCTCAAGCTGTTGCGCGGCCTGGCCTGCGCCTTCGACAACGAGCCGACGCACGTGAACGCGTACAAGCGCAGCTTCCCGGAGGCGGCCGTCGTCCACCTCGACACCGACCACTCGCGCCGCCCGGTGGAGGTGCTCCCCGAGATTCCGTCCATTTACGATTTCGTCATAGAGCCAATCCCATGATCCGCGTCTTCCTCGTCCGTCACGGCATCGCCGCGGATGCGGCGCCGGGCCAGCCCGATGAATCCCGTCCCCTCACCGCCAAGGGGCGAAGGAGGTTCCGGGGCACGGCGCGCGCGTTCGCGCGTCTGGGCGAACGCGTCGACCAGCTCATCACCAGCCCGCTCGTGCGCGCGGTCCAGACGGCGGAGATCCTCGCGCGCGCCCTGCGGCAGGACGAGGTGGGCGTCCTGGAGGAGCTGCGATCCGAAGTGGCTCCAGCGAAGCTGTTCGATGCTCTCTCGAAGCAGATCGAGGACGGCGAAGGGGTGGCGCTGGTCGGTCACGACCCGCAGATGACCAAGCTGGTCGCGGCGCTGGCGCAGCTCGAGGGGGACGTCGCCGACCGCATCTCCTTCGCCAAAGGCGGAATCGTGCGCATCGACGTCGATGCTTTTCCTCCCTCCAGGAACAAGCCGCGCTGGCACCTCGAGCCGCGCGCCGATGCCCCCGAGGACGGGCTGCCGCTATTCAAGCACCCGCACGGGGAGGACGACCATCGGTAGCCCCGCGAACTGCAGCCGCCGCTGCAGTTGGTAGGCGGTCTCGTTGTGCAGGAGGCGGTCCCACCACCGCTCCCGCTCGAAGATCAGTTTTCCCGCGAAGAACATGCTGCGCTCGTATTCCTTGGCGACCTCGGCGGCGAGCTGTTCGGATTCGCTGATCGCCTCGGTGCCCATCGACATGCGGTAGTCGGCCGGGATGCCCATTCCGCGGGCGAGGTCGACGTACTTGCGCAGCGCGTCCTCCGTCTGCTCGCGGACGCGGTCGACCTCCTCGATGCCGTGGAAGGTCGCGCTGTCGACCACCCCGACCGACATGAACACCACGTTCGCGAAGTAGCGGGGGAAGAGCTTCATGATGGTGAGCAGCGAGTGGATGCCGAGCCCGGAGAAGCCGCCGACCAGCAGCACCGCCGTCGGCTTCTTCTTCTGCAGCTCGAGCGGCTTTCCCGGCGAGCCGACCGGCAGCGCCGTGAGGATCTGATCCAGGCGCTTGAGGCGCGCGTAGACGCCGTTGTAGTGCCGCTTGATCAGCATGCAGAGGCCGACCAGCGCCCCGGTGACGACCACCGTCAGCCAGGCGCCTTCGGCGAACTTCTCGAACAGGTTCACCACCAGGATGAAGCTGCAGAGCACGAAGCAGACCAAGGCGATGGCCAGCGGCCACCTCCAATGGGGATGGCGCTTCTGCGTCTCGGCGCGCCGCCAGTAGCGGATCATCCCCATCTGGCTGAGCGAGAACGTGACGAAGACGTTGATGGCGTACATCACCACCAGGGCGTCGACCGAGCCGCGCGTGTAGAGCAACATCAGGAAGGACGCGCCGCCCATCAGCAGCACGCCATTCTGCATGGTCAGGCGGTCGCTGAGCGCGCCGAACCGGTGCGGCAGGAAGGAATCCTGCGCCAGGTTGGCCATCACGCGGGGGCCGGCGATGAATCCGGCCTGGGCGGCGACGAACAGCAGCAGCGCCTCGGAGAAGATGGTGATGATCACGTACCACTCGCCCACCGGCAAAGGGCCGAGATGGACCGCGCCCGCCAGCATCTCCGCGAGCCGGTAGTTCATCGTCTTCCCCGGGACCGGATGGACGCCCATCAGCAGGTACCCGAGGATGATCCCGCCGGCGGTCACGGCGAGGCTGGTGGACATGTAGACCATCGTCCGCTTGCCGGTGAGGACGCGCGGCTCGCGCATGATGGAGAGGCCGTTCGAGACCGCCTCGATCCCGGTGTACGTGCCGGCGCCCAGCGAGTAGGCGCGCAGGAAGAGTAGCGCCAGGGCGAGGAACCCCATGGTGCCGAGATCGTGCGAAAGCCCTGCCGAAACGCTGCTCGCTACCTCGTCGGCGCGCCCGAGATGGAAGCCGACGGTTCCGCCGATCAAGATGACGTGCGTGAGGAGGAACGTGAGAAAGACGGGCAACAGGACCCTGATCGACTCCTTGATGCCGCGCAGGTTGAGGATGGTCAGCATCGAGATCGCGGTCAGCTCGACCGGCAGCTTCCATACGTGCCACTCGTGCGAGAAGTTGCTGAAGATCGCCTCGCCGCCAGCCGCGATCGAAGTGGTGCAAGTGAGAACGTAATCGATGAGGAGGGCCGCGCCACTCACCACGCCGGCCCGGGGGCCGATCAGGCGGGAAGTGACGATGTAGCCGCCGCCGCCGAACGGGAAATGCTCGATGATCTTCGTGTAGGCGGCGGAGATGATGAAGACGGTGATCGCCGTGGCGAGGGCCAGGAACACCGCGAGATACTGGTGGTCGCCGAGGTTCTTGAACGCTTCCTCCGGACCGTAGGAGCTGGAGGACAATCCGTCGGCGCCCAGCCCGACCCAGGCGAGAAACGCCGCCAGCGAGAGGTTGTGGAAGAGGTGCGGGTCCTCGATGTCCTTGGGCCCGCCCAGGAGGATCCGCTTGAACCTCTGCCAGGATGAGACCGGCCCTCCCGGTGGGGGTTCCGAGCTCGGTTGCGGCTGCACGCCGCTCGGTCCCGGCGAAGGCGCGGGTTCCATGGCCGGCGTTCCGTAGCACGAATCGCCGCCAGCGGCAGTCAGTCCGGGGCGGGAAGCCCGAAAAGCGGTGTAGAATCGAGCACTTTGCGAACCAGCCGGGCGAGGGCCCGCGCGTACAGCCGGCAGTCGTTGAGCGCGTTGGCCACTTCGTACCGCTCGATTCCCGCCGCCTTGGCAATGTCGCGCAAGAGGATGCGCTGCTCGTGCAGCGTTTCGATGTGGTCGGACACGAACGCCGCGGGCACGACGACGATCTCGCGAACTCCTTGCCGGGCGAGCGCCGGGATGTGGTCGGCCGTCGCGGGCGCGAGCCACTTCACGGGTCCGACCTTGCTCTGGTAGCTCAGCGACCAGTCCTGGCCGGGTGGCAAGCGCTGGACGACGCCGGCCACGGTGGTGTGGATCTCGCGCTCGTAGGGGTCGCCGCGGCGGATCAGGCTGAGCGGCACGCCGTGCGCGCTGAAGAGGACGTGCACGCGCGCCGGATCGGGAAAGCGGCGCAGCGCGTTCTTCACCGTGCTGGTGAGAGCGTCGAGATACTCGGCGTCGTCGGGATAGCGATCCACTTCGGCGAGCGGCAACGATCCCGCCACCGCCTTGCGGAGATCGAAGAAGGCGGACCCGGTGGTCGCCGAGCACCACTGGGGGTAGAGCGAGACGCCCACCAGCCTCGAGCATCCCTCCGCTCGTGCCCGTGCCACCGCGTCGCGGATGTACGGCGTCCAGGCGGAGAACGCGACGTAGCAGCGGAAGCCCGGCCCCAGCTCCTCTTCCAGGCGACGACCCTGGGCTTCGGTGAGCGGAAGGATCGGAGAACGGCCGCCGATCTCCGAATACAGCTTGCGCGCGTGGGGCGCCCGCCGTCGGGCCACCGCCCGCGCGAACCACCGCCGCAACGGTCCACGCAAGAGCGGAATGCGGATGAGAAAGGGATCGCGAAACAGGTTCTCGAGATAGGGCTCAACTGCCTCCAGCGAATCCGGCCCACCGAGATTGAGGAGCAACACACCCGTATGGGCCGGCTTGGCGGGAAGGCGAATCGGAATCACGCCGTTGGTTTACCAGCCGAAGCCTCCCTGCGCGACTCGCAAGAATCGGGCTGAGAAGGATCGTTTGAGGCTACGCCTGTAGTCTCCTGCGGTTGATCTGAAGAGCTGATCCTCAGCGCCGATTGGGCGTCCGCCCCAGGTTTGCTGGCGGCGGCGCATTCCTCAGGGCCTTCTTCGCCAGGTCCTTGTGCTGCTGCAGCACGGGAATGGTGTTGTCGACCAGCGTCTTCAGTTCCGGCGACTGCAGGTCGTCCTTGTGGTCGCGCAGCATCGAGATCATGTGCTCGTGGTCCTGCATGAGCACCTGCGCGAAGGTCCGGTCGAACTCCGCGCCGCCCATGCGCTTGATATGAAGCTGTGCAGCGGGCGCCGGGACGCAAGGAAAGGAAAGCGCGCGGCCGCCTTGCTCAGCGGGGAGGCGCGTGGGCGTGCACCTGCTGGACGAGCGCCTTCGCGTTCTCGACCGGCGTGCCGACGATCACGCCGTGTCCGAGATTGAAGATGTGCCCGGCGCCGGCGCGGTCGGCCAGCTCGAGCACGCGCGCGACGCGAGTCTGCTGCTCGCGCAGCGGCAGGAAGAGGGTGGCGGGATCGAGGTTTCCTTGCAGCGCGACGGCCGGCCCGACGCGGCCGCGCGCCTCGTCGAGGGGGACGCGCCAGTCGACGCCGACGACGTCCGCGCCGGTTGCCGCGAGCTGGGCGAGCAGCTCGCCGGTCTCTACGCCGAAGACGATCACGGGTTGCGGATCCTGCGGGTCGCGCTCCAGGCCGGCGATCACGCGCGCGATGTACGGCGCGCCAAATTTCGCGTAGTCCTCCGGCCCGAGAGCGCCGGCCCAGGAATCGAAGATCTGCAGCGCGTGCGCGCCGGCGGCGAGCTGCGCGTTCAGGTACGCGACGAGCGAGTCGGCGATCTTGCCGAGCAGCGCGTGCGCCAGCCGCTCGTCGGAGAAGAGAAGGGCCTTCGCGCGCTCGAAGCTCCGTGAAGTCTTGCCTTCGATCATGTACGCGGCGAGCGTCCAGGGACCGCCGCAGAAGCCGATCAGCGGCACGCGGCCTCCGAGTCCTCTCAGGGACCGGCGGATCGCTTCCATCACGAATCCGAGCTCCTCCTCCGCATCCGCGACGTGGAGTCGGTCGACGTCGGCCTGCGTGCGCAGCGGCGTGGGGAATTGCGGCCCCTGGTCCTCGAGGATGAGCTGCATGCCCATCGCCTCGCAGACGACGAGGATGTCGCTGAAGAGGATGGCGGCGTCGACGCCGAGGATGTCCACCGGCTGCAACGTCACTTCCGCGGCCAGATCGGGGGTCTTGCAGAGCTCGAGGAAGGACACCTTGGCGCGGACGGCGCGGTACTCCGGCAGGTAACGGCCCGCCTGGCGCATGAGCCAGATCGGCGTCCTGTCGACGGGACGGCGGCGGCAGGCGTCGAGGAAGCGGTGCGACATCGAGGTCGCGATGTATCACGGGATCAGGCTCGGCGGGCGACCTGCTCGCGATGTTTCACGGGGTCAAGACCGGCGGGCGACCTGCTGGAGCTCGAGGACTGCCTGGCCCCCCTTCCAGACGCGCACGGTTCCGCTCGACTGGGACACGGAGATCGCGACAGCGTTGGTTTCCACGGTGATCGCCGCCGCGGCGGCGTGGCGGGCGCCGAGGCCGAGCGGCAGCTCCACCTTGCCTTCGCCGACCTGGAGATAGCGGCCGGCGGCGAGCACCACTCCGTCCTCGCGGATCACGAAAGCGCCGTCCAGAACGGCGAAGTTCTTGATGGCCTCGCGGATGGTCGGGTCGAGCACGTTCCGCTCGGCCTCCGAGATGCCCTGGAAGGGGTTGATGGTGAGCTGCTTGCTGTGCTCCATCACGGTGGTCGACTCGCCGAGCACGAAGATGGTACCGATGGGGTGCCCTTCGAACCCTTCGTGCCCGATGGCCATCGCCAGGGAGACTAGCGCTTCGACCACCTGGGGGCTGAACTCGTCGCCGAGTCCCTGGGTGTCGATGGACGCCTTCTCCTCGAAGCCGCGGCCGATCTGCAGCCGCACCACGGTGTCCGGCAGCCGCGACCCCGTCCGGCCGGTCAGGCAGATCACGTCCTCGCCATCGCGCAGCGCGTTAGCGGTGACGGCGGCGACCAGCGCCACCTTCACCTTCTCGATCCGCGAGTAGTCGTAGGGCGGGACAGTGACGCAGACATAGCCCTGCTTGCGCAGGTTGTGTGCCAGTTGCTCCTCGCTGACGGCGTAGATGATCTTCTTCTTGATCGGGCGTCCCCGGATATCATCCTTCGACAGAGGGACGTCGGTGACCATCAGCAGGTGATCGACCGCGGGTTTCGCGGCCAGCGTGAGGATGCTGCGCAGGAACTCCCGATCGAGCTTGCTGTCGGCCATGAACGTTCGCCTTGACGGGACCCTAATGCGTCCCTAGTATTCCGCCTCTTTTTTGCCGGGGCTTTCGCCGGAGCGAATCAATGGCACCCAGTCGAGCGGCAACGTTGCGCGGGGGCAGCACCTTGAACCAGAAGGACTTGAAGCGCTTCCGGAAGATCCTCGAGGAATCGAAGAAGAACCTCCTTCTGAGCGCGCGCAAGACGCTCAGCGAGGAAGCGGCCTTCGATACTGACGATCTGCCGGACGAGATCGACCTGGCATCCTCGGAGTACACGCAGAGCATGGTCTTCCGCCTGCGCGACCGCGAGAAGTTCCTGCTGAAGAAGATCGACGACGCGCTGGCGCGAATCGAGAGCGGCACGTTCGGGACCTGCGAGATCTGCGAGGAAGAGATCTCCGTCAAGCGCCTGGAAGCCAGGCCGGTCACCACCATGTGCATCCGGTGCAAGGAAGAGCAAGAGAAGCAGGAGAAGAGTTACGGCTAACGCCTTGCCGTCCGCAGGACGGCAAGGAGGCTTTTTACGCTACGCCTGCGCCGTCAGCTGGTGCGGGCCCGGTCCGCTGGGAGCCCGCCGGGGCGCAATCGCGCAGCTCGCCTCGGTGTACTCCGGCAAAAGTTCCCGCATAGGGTGGTCTCCGCAGGCCGGGCAATTCGCGTCGCGGACGTACTTCACCTCCCGGAACCTCTGCTCCAGCGCGTCGTACAACAGCAGCCGGCCGACCAGCGGCTCGCCCTTGCCCAGCAGCAGCTTCACCGCCTCCACCGCCTGCACCAGTCCGATGACCCCGGGCAGCACACCGAGGACGCCCGCCTCCTGGCACGACGGCGCCAGCTCAGGCGGCGGCGGCTCGGGAAAGAGGCAGCGGTAGCACGGCCTCCCGCCGCCCGGGATGAACGTAGTCGCCTGCCCGTCGAATCGGAAGATGGACCCGTGGACGTTGGGCTTCTCCAGCAGCACGCAGGCGTCGTTCACCAGGTACCGCGTCCCGAAATTGTCCGAGCCGTCGACGATGACGTCGTACTTGGAGAACAGCTCCAGGGCGTTGTCGCGATTCAACCGCACCCGGTGCTCATCGACCACGACCTCCGGGTTGAGCGCCTGCAGCGTCTTCTTCGCCGATTCCGTCTTCGGCATCCCCACCCGGTCGGTGGTGTGCAGGATCTGCCGCTGGAGATTGGACTCGTCGACCACATCGTCATCGACGATCCCGAGCCGTCCGACACCCGCCGCGGCCAGGTAGAGCGCGGTCGGCGAGCCCAGCCCGCCCGCTCCGATCAGGAGGACCTTGGACTTGAGCAGCTTCGCCTGTCCGACCTCGCCGACTTCGGGGATCATCAGATGCCGGCTGTACCGCGCGCGCTGCGCGTCGGTCAGGCGCACCGGCATGTCCAGCGGTAGCCCGGCGTCCTTCCACGCGCCGAACCCGCCGGCCAGGCTGCGGACGCGCGTGTAGCCCATGTCTTCCAGCGTCTTGCCTGCGAGTAGCGAGCGGGTCCCGCTAGCGCAGTAGAGGACGACGTCCGCGCTCCGATCCGGGACCGTTTCCTCGATCCGCAGCTCGAGAAATCCCCGCGGGACATGCTTGGCGCCCGCCAGCATGCCGCCGTCGATCTCCTGCTTTTCCCGGACATCGATGATGACCGGCTTGGGCGACTGCCGCGATAGCTCCAGGGGCCGCACTTCCGGCACCTTGGACCGGGCGTCCTTGAGCAGCTCCGTCTTGGTCTTCATGGTTGGCATTTTAACTCATGTCGCGCTGCGTCAAGGCGACTTGTCCGCTTTGCGACTGCTGCGCATTATCTCCACACGGAGGGGGGATGCTCGAAAAGCCGCATGGTTCCATCCTGCGCCGCGCGGGGCCGCTGCTGCTCGCCCGGCTGGGGGTGGCGGCGTTCACCTTCGCCATCCCGATGGTCCTCGCGCGGGTCCTGCTGCCCGAGAGCTATGGCACGTTCAAGCAGGCCTGGCTGCTTTCGACCACCCTCGTGCTGGTCCTGCCGCTCGGACTCAACCAGAGCCTGGTCTACTTCGTGCCGCGCGAGCCCGCGCGGAAGCGCCTCTGGGAATCGCACGCGCTCGTGCTGACGACGGTCCTCGGAGCGGTCGCCGCCGCCCTGCTGCTGGGCTTGGGGCCGCTCGTCGCCTCGGCGTTCCACAACCGCGAACTCGCGGCGGTGATGCCGTACGTCGCCGCCTTCACCGGGCTGCGCCTCGCGGCCTCGTGCTTCGACCTCGCATTGATGGCGCAAGGGCGGATTCGCGCCAGCGCCGCGGTCCGCCTGGCCTCCGAAGGCTTCTACACGCTTTGCCTGCTCGCGGGCGCGCTCTGGACCCACAGCGTGGCGGGTGCCTTTGCCGGCGTCGTCATCGCCACCTCGGCGAAGGCGGGCGCATGCTGGATCGCCCTCGCTAGCGGCGGGCTGCAGATTTCCCGACGGGATCTGCGCCGCCAACTCGCCTATGCCCTCCCCTTTGGGGCGGCCTTCGCCCTGGTGATCCCGCAGCAGCAGTTCCACAGCTACCTGGTGAGCGCGAGCGTCAGCGCAGCCGCCTTCGCCGTGTACTCGGTGGGATGCTTCCAGCTTCCGATCATCGACATGCTCTACACGCCGGTGTCGGAGGTCCTGCAACTCGGGATCGCAGAGCACGACGTCAGCGGCGACAGCGAAGGCGCGCTGCGGCTCTTTCGCGAAGCAGTGGCGCGGCTCTCCTTCGTGTTCGTCCCGACGATGGTGCTCCTGGAGATCGCCGCCCCTACGTTGGTCGGCTTCCTCTTCACCGACCGCTACCTCGGCGCGGTACCCATCTTCCGGGTCGCCGTCCTCTCCATTCCCATGGCTGCGCTGCCGCTCGACGGCGTGATGCGCGCGCGCGCCCAGAACCGGTTCGTGTTCCGGGTCAGTGCGCTCAAGCTGGCGCTGACGGTGCCGCTGGTCTGGGCCGGGCTGACGCTCTGGGGGGCCATCGGCGCCCTCGGCGGGTGGGGATCTGCGCGGAGGAGACCTGCCGGTTCATCCTGCTCCGGCGCGCTGCCCGCCTCTTCGGGACCGGCATCCTCGGCGCCCTTCCGCGGGAACTCTGGCTCCAGGCCGCGGCGGCGGCCGCCGCCGCCGCGCCCGGCGCTCTGGTGCTGCATTTCGCAGGGGGGCCGCGCCTGGTCCAGCTCTGCAGCGTGGGAATCGTCTTCGCCTGCGGGCGATGGCCATCGCCACGTTCTCCGAGCTGGTGCGGCGGTCGCTGATCGACGACTACGGCGCCGACGCCTCGCGAGTGCACGTGGTGGGCGCAGGGGCGAACGTCGTGCCGAAGGCCGAGCCGCGGCGCGATGACGATGGCCGCACTCTGGTATTCGTGGGCAAGGACGGGTGGCGGCGCAAGGGCGGGCCGGTATTGCTGCGCGCGTTCGCCATCCTGCGCCGCTCGCGGCCGGACTTGCGCCTCCTCATCGGAGGGCCCACCGAGGCCATCGAGGTCCCGCCAGGGGTGACGAACCTCGGGCTGGTGCCGCTCGAGGCCGTGCAGCGGCTCCTCTGCGATGCCACGCTCTTCGTCCTGCCCACCTTGCGGGAACCCTTCGGGATCGCATTCCTCGACGCGATGCTCTGCAAAGTTCCTTGCGTCGGCACTCAGGTCGGCGCCATCCCGGAGATCCTCGGCGACGCCGGAATCTGCGTGCCCCCGGCCGATGCCGAAGCGCTGGCCGCGGCCATCTCCGCGCTCCTCGACGATCCGGCGCGGCGCACCGTGATGGGTGAAGCTGGCCGCAGGCGCGTGCTCGAGTGCGGGTACCTGTGGCCCGAGGTCGCCAAGCGCCTCTCGGCCATCCTGTCCCGCGCCGAGACCCGCGAGCGCGCCGCTTAGAACACATCTCATAACCAGCGCTGGCAGTGGGTTCGCGCTCAAGCGTAGTCGCTAAGCCGCCTTCGGCGGCCGCGACTAAGCCGCTGGCGATTGTCCTCTCAGGCTGCGCCGACGCCGCGGCGTCGCCGCAGCACGAACAACGCGAGCACCGGGATCGCCAGCCAGACCGACTGCGCGCCTGCGCTGGAGCAACCGCCCGAGGGCATGCCGGCGGCCGGGGTCTGCGCCGCGACGCCCGGATCGGTGCCGCACGCGGTCGTGGTGCAGGTGGGTTGGACGGGCGCGGTGTCCTTGCCGAGCGCGTGCAGGATGAGCGCGGCCAGCTGGGCACGCGCGCTGTCCAGCGCCGCCGGACTCGACGTCGACTGGTACGTCTTCGGGTACACGCCGGTGGCGATCGCTGTCGCCTGGTCGCCCGCGCCGAGCTTCTTCGCCAGATTGAGCAGCTCGTAGTCCTCCATGCCGTCGCGGATGCCCTTCAGCCGCAGCGACTCGACCGGGATCTCCGTCCGGCCGCCGATCTTCGCGCTGGTGCCCGGGTAGAACAGGGTGCCATCCCCGGAGCCGCCGAACGCCGTCTGGCTCGTCCAGGGGTCGCTGCCGAAGAACGCCATCGTCATCTCGTAGTAGAGCTCGCCGCTCATGTCGTAGGTGAAGGACATCCACTCCATCGCGCGGTTGCGGGTGGCGTCGGAATCGATCGCGTAGGTCGGCCAGCCGGTCTCGCCCTGACCGTCGAGACCGCCGCCCACTCCGCTGCAGCCGAAGGACATGCAGCTCTGGTACCACCAGGTGTTGGGGCCGAACTTCGAGCGCTGGCTGCCAGCGAGCACGGTGCCTGGCTTGCCTTCGACGAAGTTGAGCACCGGGACGAACAGGTCGATGCCGCTCACGTGGTTGTTCTCCGCGTCCCAGGTGGTGGTGGTGACCAGCGTCGGCATGTTCGGATCGCCCGCGCGCACCTGCGAGATGCGGGTGTTGACGTCCGACCACTGGCAGGTGAGGGGCGGCTCGTCGCACACGTAGTCGAACAGCGTCGTCGAGGTCCACCCCTTCTGCTTGAAGTGGTTCGACCAGGCGCTGATGACCGGCGCCACGGTGGCGCCATTCACGCTCACCGAAGTGAGCTTGGCGCCCTTCAGCCGGGTGTCGGCCGTGCCGTCGAGGAAGGGGGCCGCGTACTGATCGAACGCGCCCCAGTTCTCGTTGCCCGAGTTGTCGACGGTCGAGGTGTAGTACGGCTGGTGGATGGAGACGTGGTTGTCGAGCGCTGCCTGCACGTAGCGGGCGCGCAGCTTCTGGTCCTCGTCGCCGTGGCTGCAGCCGCCGTCGCCGTGGCCCATGCAGGGGCCGTTCCACGCCATCCCGAACGCGGTCCGCAGCGTCGAGGTGGAAGGCACCTCGAAGTCCCACACCGTCAGCTCGACTGGGACGTCCTGCGTCACGCCGCCGGTCACGTGCAGCGTTCCCCTGTACTTGCCCGCCGGTGTGGCCTGCGGGGCGTGCACGTCGATCAGCACCGCGCGGCTCTCGTTCGCCGGCACGTCGAAGGGAAATGCGTTGCGCTTTTCGCCGGCGATCGGATCGACGTCGGGGATCAGCGCGTCCGGCCACATGCCGGCTGCGCCGTCGCCGCCGGTCGGCTGCGGCACGTTGATCAGCGCCTCACGGTAGAGGACCACGTCGCGGCCCGAGATGGTGTGGCCTGCGCCGTCGGTGAGCGACTCGAGGCTCATCGACACGCCATTGGCCTGGCCGGTGACCACCACCTGGACCGCTTCGAATTCGTTCTTCGCGGCGGCGATCTTCGCGGCCGCGGTGGCGCTTGCCGGCGCCTGCGCGCCAGGGCGGATCTTCTGCGCGGCCGGTGCGACCCAGACCTGGGCGGCGGATGCGGAACCGGCGGCGAGCAAAGCGACGAGCAGGGGGAGCGACTTCACAGCTGAGCCTCCTTGGTTGGCTGCTTCCCGGAACGGCGGGGGTTCTCCGTTCCGGATGGCCAACTCAGAAGGCTTGCCGCTTATTGCACGGCCGACGTGCGGCGCCGTGCCCAAACCAGCGTGTTTATCGGGAGGACGGGGGCTTGTGGGGACGCACTCCTACAGGGCGGCACCTCCACCGCTGCGCAGAGCACAGGGCATGGATCGCCTCGCAAGGACAGCCTGCGCTGGATTTGCCGCTCTCCGGGTGGGCCGGCGCCGGGCCTGTCCTTGACCGGGCGGCAGGGCAGGCGCCGTCCCGGACGCACGCGCCACTGCAGAGAGCGCCGCCGCGACGGGCGGCTCCACGTGTGCCAGAGCGCATTGCGCCCTGCCCGGAGACGTCATCTACCGGACGCTGCCGGGGGTCGTCGCGGCGGGCAGGCGATGCTTAGGTTGGCCCGCGTGCAGACCGCAACGTTGCAGGGCGTTCCTGAGGTCGCGGCGCGCCAGGGACAGGCGGAGAAGGTGGCGCAGATCGCCTTCTTCGCGACGGCCCTCTTCGCCGCCCAGCTCTACCTCTCGCCGGCGCAGTGGTTCCCGGTGCTGGAGCCGCTGCACCACGCGGCCATCCTCTCCGTGATCGGGCTCGCCGCGCTCTGCGTGCGGCGCGCGCTCACCAACCAGCCGCTCTGGATGGGTTGGCGCACCGGGCTGCTCGCGATCTACACCGGGGCCGCGCTCTTCTCGCCGCTCTGGTCGATCGCGCCGGAGGACTCGAAGCTCGGCGCGCTCGAGGTGCTCAAGCACTTCCTCTTCTTCCTGGCGGTGGCGAACGCCTTCGATACGCCGCGCCGGATCCGCATCGCGCTCGCGCTCTACGCGCTGGCGGCGATCGCGCCGGGCTGGGGCACCTTCAACAACTGGATGCACGACGAGCTGCTGGTGGAAGGCTTCCGCGGCCGCTGGCTCGGCGTGATGGCCGACCCGAACCACGACGCGATGGCACTGGTGGGGGCGATCCCGATCCTGCTCTTCCTGACCACGGGGCGCGGACACCGCTGGCCGCTGCGCATCGCCGGCGCATTGGGCGCGGCGGGGTGCATCGCCGGGATCATCGCGACGCACTCGCGCGGCGGCTCCATCGGTCTGGCGATCGCCGTCCTCATGTTCGCGTTGCTCTCGCGCCGCAAGGCCCTGGCGGGCATGGCGGTGTTGACCGCCGCGGCGGCGATGCTGCTGCTGGCGCCGGCGAGCTTCTGGGAACGCAATGAAACGGCCGGGCTCGGCGCCGAGGACCTCTCTATCGAAGGGCGCCTGCAGGCGTGGCAGGTGGCGGCCCGCATCTTCCAGGAGCGGCCGGTGCTGGGGGTAGGGGAGGGGGCCTTCCTCGAGGCGTGGAACCAATACGCGCCGATCGACTCGGACCGCCTGTTCGGTCATCACTACGTCGCGCACAACCTCGTGCTGGAGGTCCTCGGGCAGCTCGGCCTGGTGGGACTGATCGGGCTGATGGGCTTCATCTGTGCCTCTCTCTGGTCCGCCTGGAAGGCTCGCGACGGAGAGCTCGGCGGGGAAGCTCGCGCGGTGCTGGCGGCGCTCCTTGGCTACCTCGCTTGCCAGATGTTCTCCGGGTACTCGACGAGCTGGTTCCTGTTCGCGCTCTGCGGGTTTGCCACCTGCTGCCAGGTGTGGGCCAAGCGAGGGCCGCAGGAGACGGTGTGAACGAGCCCATCGGAGTCCTGCGACTCGTCGATCCGTTCCGGGAGGCGGACTCGTGGGTCCGGGTCGCGCCCCCGGGATACCGCGTGTCGGTACAGCGGATCTGGTGGCCGCCGCGCGCGAAGGACGTGGCGCGCATCGCGGCGGCGGCGGCGCGCGATGGCGCGCGGATCATCCACGCGCACGGGCGCTGGGCGAACCTGCTCGCGGTTCCGGCGGCGCGGGCGGTGCGGGCGAAGGTCGTCTGCACGCGCGGGCAGGGATCGATTCTGGCGGAGTCGCTGGTGGTCCGGACGGCCGACGCCGTGATGTGCAAGTCGCACGAGGAGCGCGACCGTTGTGTCCGCCGCGAGGCGATCCGCGCGGCGAAGGTCTGCGTGGTGCATCCCGGCGTGGACCTCGCGCGGTTTCCGGCGCGCGCGCCCGAGGCGAAGCCGCTGCTGGTCGCGGTCGCGTCGCTCTTCGCGCGCAACGGACACGTGGATCTCCTGGAGGCGGTGGCGCGCTTGCGCATGCTCGTGCCCGACGTCCAGGTCGTCTGCGCGGGAGAGGGACCGATGCGGCCGGTACTCGAGCAGCGGATGGCGTACCTCGGGCTGCGGGAGACGGTGCAGCTCGAGGGGCATGTCGAGGACGTGCCGGCGCTGCTGGCGCGCGCGCACGCGGCGTGGACGCCGGGAGTGCGGGCGACGATCGAGGCGATGGCGGCCGGCGTGCCGGTGGCGTCGCCCTGGCGCGAGCTGGTCGGGGTGGATCTGGCGACGCCGCGGCTCGGGTCGGTCGCGCTGGCCGACCGGCTGCTCGTGCTGCTGAAGGACCGCAAGCTCGGCGCGGTGCTGCGCAAGCGCGCGGAGAAGGAGTTCTCGCTCGACGCCTTTCGGGGGAGGCTGGGCGGGCTGTACGACGCGATCCTCGCGCCGGCGCGCGCCGCGGCTTGAATTGACACTGCAGGGCGATCGCGCTACATCGCTGCGCCGCCGCGGGCTCCCAGTCCCGCCTGGCGCGTCGGAAAACGGGGCATTAGCTCAGCTGGGAGAGCGCCGCAATGGCATTGCGGAGGTCGCCGGTTCGATCCC
>Ga0137415_10001417_pt1 | contig 23759 bp, 23 predicted proteins | sample CZODoug3_1_1_16f_FD_183082 | JGI IMG/M metagenome (GOLD analysis project Ga0137415, IMG submission 183082) | Vadose zone soil fungal communities from Angelo Coast Range Reserve, California, USA - CZODoug3_1_1_16fungal (Hybrid Assembly) | ecosystem: Environmental > Terrestrial > Soil > Vadose...
CGGCGATGCGCCTGGTTCGTCGCGCGTCTCGGCGGTCTTGCAGGAGGCGAGGGCCAGCAGGAGCAAGGCGAACCGCTTCAATGGGACCTCGGGCGCGTCGGGTTGGCGTGGGCGCTCGCTTCGTCACGCTTGCGGCGCAGCTCGGCGAGCGCGTCCGTCGCGGCGTGGCGCACCTCGTCGTCCGGCGCGCCGCTCTCCAGGGTGTAGAGGAACGCCTCCGCGGTCGGGCCGCCCAGGCTGGCCAGCGCGTACAGCACTTGCGCGACCAGCTGGGGCGGCCGCTTGCGCGTCATCTCGATGAGCGGCTCCACCGCGCGCCGGTCGCCGATGGCCACCAGCGCGCCCACGGCGCGCAGCGCGACGGCCGGGTTGTCGTCCTCCAACCGCGCGATGAGCTGCGGCACCACCGCCGGGCTGCGCCTGTCGGCCAGCGCGCGGATGGCGTAGTCGCGCACGCGCGCATCCGGGTCGGAGAGGTCGCGCGACAGCTCGTCGTCCGTCTTGCGCCGCGACTCGAGCTGCCAGGCGAGCCCGCGGGCCGCATCGTCGAGCGCGCCGCGCAGCGCACCCTCGAACGCGGCGAGCCGCGCATTGGCCTCGGTGCCGGCGTCCGGCGCGCTGGCTGCGCGACCCGCGCCCTCGGACACGGTCCGCTCCGGTTCTCCCTCCGGCGACGCCGCCGTCAGCTCGAGGATGAGCTGCACGTCGGCGGCCGCTCCTTCGACGGACCCGTGCGCCGACTCCAGCTCCAGCCGCACCCGCGCGGAAGCACCCTCGCGCACGGCGAAGTGCCGCGTCCGCTCCAGCGCCGCCTTCATCTCCCTGCGCACCTTCTCGGCGGGCATCCCGAGCTCGGGGACCCGGGCGAGGTTGGCGTCGGAGACGGACAAGGCGCCCACGGCAACCGCACCGGGAGGCAATCGGTTGCAGGACAGGGCAGCGGCGCAAGCCGCGAACACCCTGGCGCAGGAGCGGAGCATCCGCCGAGGATGCTAGAGGGTGATGCCCGCACCGTCAAAGACGCGGGCTTACGTCGACGTCAGCCTCTACGGATTCACCAGGTTAGCTGCTGCCCTCGGGCGGCTCGTCCTCGCCGCGGCCAGGCGGCGGCTCTGGCGCGGCGGTGCTCTCGTCGACTGGAGTGGGCTCGACCACCACAGGGGCGGCGGGCGCGAGCCGCGGCGTCCCGATGGGCTGTCCCCACGCTTGCTCCGCCGCGCTGGTCGCGCGGCTGGGCCGATCGTCGCCGCGGCGGCCGCGGCGCCGCGCCTCGCGATCCTCGCCCTCCGGAGCCGGCGGCGCCTGCGGCGCAGGCTCCGCCGCGGCGGCGGCCGGAACCGCCGCCCCGGCCGGGACAGGTTCCTCCGCGGGCGGCCGCGCCTCGGCAGCCGGCTCTGCTTCAGGCTCGGGGGGCGGCGCCTCCGCGGGGATCGCCTCCGGCGGCTGGGGCCGCTCGACCTTCTCCTCCGGCGTCCGGTCGCGCCGATCGCGATGCGAGGGCGCACCCTTTGCCGCCAAGGCGAAGAACGCCTCGTCCACGTCGGCCAGCTCGACCACCTGCACGGAGACGCCCACGCGCAGGGCGACCAGCTCTTCGGCCAGCGCGTCGCCCACGTACAGCGCGACCGGGGGCTGGCCCGCGGCCGACGCTTCGGCGCGCGCATCGCGCCCCGCCTCGCCCGGCGCCAGCATCAGGCCCATCTGCGCGCTGTAGTGGGCGAGGTCCTTGCGCAGCTCCTGCACGTCGGCGCGCCCGATCTCGCGCGAGCCGCGCGTGAGCTTGACCGCCACGCGCAGGTCGGAGACGCCCCGCCGCTGCCGCGCCAGGTACAGCGGGCCCTCCTTGCTGCGCTTGGCGACGCGGACGTCGCGCATTCCCATCTTCTCCAGGAGATGCGAGCAGAGCTGCTCGAAACCGCTGGTCTCCAGATCGGCGACCCGGCGCCGCAGCGCGCGCACCACGGCGCGCCGACCCTCGGCGACCAGCTGCGCGGCCGACATCGGCCGCCCGAGCCCGGTGTGCGAGCTGCGCGCCTCCTCGGGCATCGCGGAAGGCGGGGGGAACTCGACGAGCGTGACGCGCTCCCCGTCGACGATGAAGGCGGGCTTGCGCCCCGCCTCTGTGCGCCGGCGGTTGTCCTCGAGCAGCGCCTGCACCAGGGAAGCGTGGTCGCGCACCAGCGCCTCGCTGAGCAGGTTCTTCTTGAACAGCGCGTCCGACAGCTCGGCAATGGGCGCGCCCGACTGGCGCTGCGCGAGCCACTCGAACACCACCTCGGCCGGCGGCGGGAAGCGGCGCTGCCCCCGCTCGCGCTCCGGCGGCTCCTCGGCGCCGGGCTGGAGCGCCTCGATGCGCCGCCGGGCCTGCACGTTGATCGGCCGCGGCTCGCGCTCGCGCGGCCGGTACAGCATCGCGCCGTCCTCGATGGGATGGAGCGGCGGCGCGACCGGCTCGACCACCTGCTCCGGCGGAACGCTCCACTCCACCAAGGCGAAGGTGCCCTCCGGGGCCACCGCGATCACCTTGCGGTCGTCGTCGCGCTTGGCCATCGCCGCGAGGCGCTGGCCCATCGTCACCTCCGGGTCCTGCCCGACGTGGCTGAGCAGGCTCTCGCGGACGGCGACGTCTGCGATTTCTTTGTAATGCAGGGGCTTTCCGGCGCGCCGTAGCACCTCGACGGCGGCTTCCGTGAACGTCATGTCGAACCGCTCCAGTTGCCCGCGGGGCTGTGGAAGCTTCCCTTGGGCCGGTGGAAAAAGGCGCAGAACTGTAAAGAACTTAGGCCCTCGCTGTCAACGGTCACGCGTAGACGAGGCCGAGCCGGTTCGGCCCGCGCGGTCGCCGCCGTATTTCCCGGCGACTTGCTTTTTCACAGCGGAGCCACCCTGCGGTACGTTGCAGGATCGGTGATCCGCATCCGACCCGGCCGCTCCTGGCGTCTCAACCCCGGCTACCTCGACGAGCTGCGGGCGCTGTCGGCGCCGCGCGCCCGGAGCTTCGACGGGGGCGGCATCCTCGACGTGGTCGGCATCGAGGTGGACGGCGTGGACATCGCGGCGGGGGTGGGCGAGGCGGAGGTGCTGGTAGCGGTCGACGAGCTGCTGGCCGCGCTGCGACACCTGGGCGAGGGAAACGCGGCGGCGCAGGCGACCGTCGGGCGCGGACCGACCGAGCTGGTGCTGGAGGCGCGCGGCCCCGACGTCCTGCTCTCGCTGGTGACGCTCGCGCCGCCGCTGCGGATGCTCGCCTCCGGCCTGCTGCTCGACGCGAGCCGGCTGTGGTCGGCGGCGGCCGCTGCCGCGCGGAGCCTCGCGGCGGACCTGGTCCGCATCAGCCCCGCGCTCGTGCACTCGCCCCTGCTGCGGCGCCTGCGCGGGGCCGCGGCGCGGCCGCCTGCGGCCGGCACCCGGCCACGGGCCTGGCCGCACGCGGAAGGCCGCTCGTTCGTGGCGCGGTCCGGCAGGGGGGCCGTGCGCTGCGAGGTGCAGGTCCCGGCGGAGGCGGCAGCGCGGCTGGCCGATCGTGCGGAGGTGCCGCGCGCCCAGCTCGCTCCCCTGCTCGGATCGGGCGCCGTCGCGCTGCGCTTCACCGGCGCGCCGGCGCTGCAGTGGGAGGGGCCGGTTTACCTGGCGTTGAGGAACCTGGTGCGCGAAGCGGAGGCGCTGGTGCGGGCGTGGGAGGCCGGCGAGCCCGCGTTCCAGCTCCGCTTCTCCGCAATCGAGCTCGCCTGCGACCTGACGCGCGACGAAGTGCGCGCGCCGGGCTGGCGCGCGCCGGCCGCGGTAACGCCGGCCGCGCTGGCGCTGGCGCTCGCCGGGGCTGCCAGGGCGTACGCGGAGAAAGCGCAGAAGCTGGCTGGCCGCGCGATCGACTCCGACGACCCGCTCCGCGAGCTGCGCGCCATGGCAGCACGCCTGGCAAGGCACTGCGCGGAGCTGGCCTCGGGCGAGCTGCGCCGCTCGCCCGAGGTGGTGGCCGCCCCGCCGCCGCAGAAAGCGGTCCGGCCGCCGCAGCCCCCGCTCTCCCACGGACGCATCCGCCGGATGGTCTACCGCCAGGGCTGGCGCGTCCCTGCGGAGGAGCGGCCCGGCGCCATCTGGCCCTCCCCGGGCGTGGTGGTCACCGTGGGGTTGCACCACGCCGTCGGGCGGGACGCCGCGTCGGGGCGCACCCTGTTCGAGGAGGCGTGCCGTTTCGCCGTGCGCGCCTGGAACGGCGAGGACCTGTTCGTCTCCGGGGCCGACTCGCTCGCCCGCATCGATCCGTTCACCGGCGCGGCGCGCTGGCGGCGGCGCATGCCGGCCGCGGCCGAGCTGTGGGCGGTGCCCGGCGGGGTGATCCGGGCCTCCACCTCGGGCCTTCTGCGCTTCTCCGACGCGGGAACGCAGGCCTTCCGCTCGCGGCTCCCCGGCGGCGCGCCCACCGAGGCCCTGCACGCCGAGGGCGTCCTCGCCTGCGCCGGCCGCGGAGTGCTCAGCGCGCTCGACGCCGCCGACGGCCGGCTCCTCTGGAAGCGCCGGGCCCGCGTGCTTTCGCTGGCGTCGGCGCCGGGCCGGCTGGTGGCGCTCTGCGGAGGGGCCCGGCCCGCCAATCTCCTGATCGCGATCGATCCGCACTCGGGGCGCGTGCTGTGGGAGCGCCCGCTGCCCCAAGGAAGCGAGGCGGCGCTCTGCACTTGGGGCGAATCGGTGTTGATCGTCTCCGGAGAGCGGAGGCGCGAGCTGACCGCGGCGCGCTTGAGCGACGGCACGCGCCGCTTCTCGACCGTCTTGCCCTTCCCCGGGCACGCGCTCCTGGCGGCCGACGAACAGGCGTTGATCGCGACCGGCCCGGGTGGCGCGGCTGCGCGCATCGACGATCGCGGCCGCGTCGCCTGGCAACTCGAAGCCGAGGGGGACGCTCCCGCCGAGCGCGCCCTCCTCCAGCGCGGCGTTTTGCTCTTGCGGCGGGGAGGCGTGCTGCTCTGCGAGGCAGCCTCGGGGCACGAGCTGACGCGGCTCGCCTCGGAGCCGCCCAAGCTCGCGGCCCTCGCGGACGACATGTCGGTGGCGCTGCTCGACGAGGACGACGTGCTCTCGCTGCACCGCCTGGCCACGCACCTCAGCGTGGTCTAGTGGCCGCCGATAGGGTGGCCCTGAGCAGCGGCCGCCGTCGCGCACGAAGACCTCGCGTTTGATGGAGTCCGGAATGTGCCGCGAGGACGAGGCGCTCGCGTCGCCGGTCGGAGCCGGTCTGACGGCCGCCGCACCGCCTGCCGCGCTGATCGGAGTGGACGCGTCGCGCGCCCCCGACACAGGTTGAGCTTGTCGCCGGGACTGCGACCGAGACGAGGCCTGGAAGTGACGGATCAGGAGAGGGCAGCCCTACGCTTTTCATGCCACGGCGGCACGGGATGCACCGTGGCTACCACCGGACCGGCGAGAGATCCTGCTCGGCGTGATCGTTGAACGTCAGCACGCGCTCCTTTTGCACGAGCGGCAGCATCACGTTGCGCCGGTAGGTGAGCCAGATGTGCACGTACTTGGGCACCTCGCTGCGCTGGATCTGCAGGTCGCCGTCCTCGATCTCGAACGGCATGCGCACCAGGCTGCGGCCCACCCTGTCCTCGCCCGCCACGTCGAAGGTGGTGTGCAGCCTGTTCATGATGAACTGCCTCACCGCCGCGTCGTCGGGCTGCCGGTAGCACTCGTTGGCCGCCTGGCGCAGGATCCCGTTGACCTCGAAATTTTCCCAGTACGCCTGCCCGAAGGCGAACAGGCAATACACCCCGGCCGCAAGGCCGAGGAAGATCAGCACGGTCATGAGGCTGACGCCGCGCGGCTGCCGCATGCGCGGATCGTAACTCGCGCCGCGTGCTCCTCAAGAAATCGGAGGTGGGCGCGTGTCAGTGCACCGCGCGGAAGATGCGCTCGAAACGGATGCCCGCCCGGCCTCCGAAGGAGATCCAGATGATGCTGGCGCGGCCCTTCACGTAGCTGAACGGGATCTGCCCGATGCCGCCCTCCACGCGGCTGTCCGCGGAGTTGTCGCGGTTGTCGCCCATCATGAAGAGGCGGCCCGGATCGACCACGAACGACATGTTGCGCGCGAACCCCGCATCCTTGCGCTGCAGCACGGGATGGCGGACGCCGTCCAGGTCCTCGATGAACTCGTCGGTCGTCACCTCGACGTCGGTGTCGGTGAACTCGGAATGCTCTGTGTACCGGTACTCGCCGACGTACTGCCGCTTCTGGTCGACGCCGTTGATGAAGACGACGTTGTCGCGGATCTCGATGTGGTCTCCCGGCAGCCCGACCACCCGTTTGACGTAGTCGACGTCCGGGTGCTGGGGGACGATGAAGACCACCACGTCGCCGCGCCTGGGCGCGCCCTCGCCGAGCTTGTGCACGTGCGAAGGGTCGGTGAACGGGACGCGCAAGCCGTACGCCATCTTGTTCACGAAGATGAAGTCGCCCACCAGCAGCGTGGGAATCATCGACCCGGAAGGGATGTGGAAGGGCTCGAAGACGAAGGCGCGCAAGAGCAGCGCCACCAGGATGGCGCCGCCGATGCTCTCGGTGTACTCGCGGGCGGCGCTCTTGCGGGCGAAGGCGAGGTGCTGATCGAGCGAGGCGTCGAGCTGGCTGCGCGCCTCCAGCGCGGCCGTGCCGGTGCGGCTGCCCTTGAGCGCCTCGTCAACGCCGCGAATGCCGCGCTCCACCTCCTGCGCGGCGGCGTCGGGGATGCGCGATCGGTTCCGGCGCAGCATCCGGGCCGCCGACCGGCGCACCGAGCGGGCCTCGTTGCGCGCCCGCTTGCGCACGCCGTACGGCATCGCGGAGCCGATCATCGAGAGGACGAAGACCGCGGCGAACACCGCCAGGGACCCGAACAGGTAGTCCTGGTGGCGGAGCTTCCACTGGGCGAACAGCGCGAGCACGGCGGCGCCGGCGGCGATCGCCAGCAGGCGCCCGTAGCCGGACACCTTGTAGAAGTCGCGCGCGCCGCGGTCGGCCGCCGCCACCAGCTCGGCCTCGCGGTCCCTCTCCTCGCGCTTGGCGCTCGCGGCGCGCTCCTTGGCAGTGTTGTTCATCCCTCCACCTTGAGCACCGCCAGGAATGCCTCTTGGGGGATCTCCACCGATCCGACCGCTTTCATCCGCTTCTTGCCTTCCTTCTGTTTTTCGAGGAGCTTGCGCTTGCGCGAGATGTCGCCGCCGTAGCACTTGGCGAGCACGTTCTTGCGCATCGCCTTCTGCGTTTCGCGCGCGATCACCCGGCTCCCGATGGCCGCCTGGATGGCCACCTCGTACATCTGCTTGGGGATCTCCTCCTTGAGCTTCTCGCAGATGACGCGCCCGCGCTGGTAGGCGCGCTCCCGGTGCACGATGGTGGAGAGCGCGTCCACCGGCTCCCCGTTGATGAGGATGTCCAGCCGCACGAGATCCGCTTCCTGGTAGCCGATCGGCTCGTAGTCGAGGGAAGCGTACCCGCGCGAGATGCTCTTCAGCTTGTCGAAGAAGTCGAAGACCACTTCGGCGAGCGGGATCTCGTAGGTGATCTGCACCCGCTTGGTGCCGATGTACTTGATGTCCTTTTGCGTTCCGCGGCGGTCCTGGCAGAGCTTCAGCACGGGGCCGACGTATTCGTTCGGCACGTAGATGTGGGCGCGGAGCAGGGGCTCCAGGAGCTTCTCGATCTCGCCCTCCGGGGGCAGCTTGGCCGGATTGTCGATCAGGCCCTCGCTCCCGTCCTTCTTCACGATCTTGTAGACCACCGAGGGCGCGGTGGTGATGAGGTTCAGGCCGTACTCCCGCTCGAGACGCTCCTGCACGATGTCCATGTGCAACAGGCCCAGGTAACCGCAGCGGAAGCCGAACCCCAGCGCCTGCGAGGTCTCCGGCTCGTAGACGAAGGCGCTGTCGTTCAGCCGCAGCTTCTCCAGCGCGTCGCGCGTCGACTCGTAGTCCGCCGAGTCCACCGGGAAGATCCCCGAGAAGACCATCGGCTTGATCTCCTTGAACCCCGGCAGCGGCGCATCGGTGGGGCGGAGAGGATCGGTGAGCGTGTCGCCGACCTTGGCGTCCTGGATCACCTTCACGTTGGCGACGACGAAGCCCACCTCGCCCGCGATCAGGCTCTCCTTCCCGCGGGCCTTGGGCGCGAACACGCCCACCTCGCTCACCTCGTACTCGCGGCGGTTGGACATGAACACGATCTTCTGGCGCGGTCGCACCGTCCCCTCCACGATGCGGACCAGCATGATCACGCCGCGGTAGCTGTCGTACCAGCTGTCGAAGATGAGCGCCTTGAGCGGCGCCGCCGGATCGCCTTTGGGCGGCGGGACGTCGTGGACGATCTCCTCGAGCAGCTCCTCGATGCCGACGCCCTCCTTGGCGCTGGTGGGCACCGCGCGGGACGCGTCGAGGCCGATCACCTCCTCGATCTCGCGGCGGGTGCCCTCCACGTCGGCGCTGGGGAGGTCGATCTTGTTGATCACCGGGACCACGGTCAGGTCGTGCTCCAGCGCGAGGTACACGTTGGCGAGGGTCTGCGCTTCCACGCCTTGCGAGGCGTCGACGACCAGCACGGCTCCTTCGCATGCCGACAGCGACCGGCTGACCTCGTAGGCGAAATCGACGTGGCCCGGCGTGTCGATCAGGTTCAGCACGTAGTCCTTGCCGTCCCGCTTGCTCCGCCAGTTCATCCGCACCGACTGCGCCTTGATGGTGATTCCCCGCTCCCGCTCCAGCTCCATGTTGTCGAGGAACTGGTCCTGGGCCTCGCGCGCGCTCACCGTGCCGGTCTTCTCGAGCAGCCGGTCGCTCAGCGTGCTCTTCCCGTGATCGATGTGCGCGATGATGGAAAAGTTGCGCAGGTTCTGGTTCTCGGCGGCCATTGGCGAAGGGCGGGGTCTAACACGGCGATCCCGGTGGCACAATCGCGCCGGCCTGGATTCAGATCGACAGTACCTCCACCCCATACGCGGAGAATCGCTTGTCTGCGGTGAGCAGCGGCATCCGCTCGATCAGCGCTTGGGCGACGAGCATCCTGTCGAACGGATCCCGGTGGTAGGGCGGAAGCTGCGCGACGTGCAACGCGTGGCGGAGCTCGATGGGCAGGATGCGCGTCATGCTCAGCGCGAGCCGGTCGGGGAGGTAGCGGTCCGGCGCCTCCGGAAGCCGGAGCTTGCCGAGCGCGAACTTGATCGACACCTCCCAGGCGCTCGCCATCGACAGGATGCGATCCGTGTCCGGGTCCTGCAGGATCTCCAGGGTCGAGTACGAGAACCGTCCGACGCGATCCTGGAGCCACAGCCAGGCCTGCGTATCGAGCAGGACCTTCACGTAACGTCCGAGTCCTCGCCTTCGAAGGCGCGGACGACCTCGTCGGGCGTGTCGTCGAAGTCGTCCGCGATCCAGATCTTGCCGGCATCCGCGCCGAACACCGGCTTGGACGGTTCGCGCACCGGGACGATCCGTGCGACCGGCTTGCCGGCCCGGGCGATGACGATCTCGTGGCCGGCCTCGACGCGCTGGAGCAGCCGGGAGAGCTGGGTCTTGGCCTCGTGGACGTTCACCTGCTCCGGCGGCCGCTTCCGCATCTCGACTTAGCTAACATCATGACTTAGCTAAGTCAAGTCTGACCGCCCGCCAGCTCGCGCCGGAACCACTCCACCGTGGGCAAGAGGCCGCCCTCGAGCGCGACGCGGGGTTCCCACCCGAGCAGCGACCGCGCGCGGGAGATGTCCGGCCGGCGCTGGCGCGGATCGTTCTCGGGGAGCGGCCGCACGGAGCGCACCTTGCCTCCGCCGCCGGCGACCCGGCGGACCACTTCGGCCAGCTCCAGGAGCGTGAACTCGTGCGGGTTCCCCAGGTTCACCGGCAAGCCGTCGCCCCGCCGCCACAGCGCGACCAGGCCCTCCACCAGGTCGTCGACGTAGCAGAAGCTGCGCGTCTGCAGGCCGTCGCCGAACACGGTGAAGTCCTCTCCCCTGATCGCCTGGCCGACGAATGTCGGGATCACCCGGCCGTCGGACGGGCGCATGCGGGGGCCGTAGGTGTTGAAGATGCGCGCGATCCGGATCTTGGTCCGGTGCACCCGCGCATAGGAGGTGACCAGCGCCTCGCCGAAGCGCTTCGCCTCGTCGTAGCAGGCGCGCGCGCCGACCGGATTCACGTTCCCGAAGTAGGTCTCGCGCTGGGGATGCTCGAGCGGGTCGCCGTACACCTCGGAGGTGGACGCCTGGACCATCACCGCGGAGGCGGCGCGCGCGAGGTCGAGGGCGTTGCGCGTGCCCGAGGATCCCGCCTCCAGCGTCTCGAGGGGCAGCCTCTCGTAATCGAACGGCGAGGCGGGCGACGCCAGGTTGAACACCACCTGCAGCGGCCCCGTCACCGGGATCGGACGGCAGACGTCGTGCTCGAGGAAGCGAAAGAGAGGCGCTCCGGACAGATGCGCGAGGTTCTCCCTCCGGCCGGTCAGGTAGCTGTCCACCGCGACGACTTCGTGGCCGAGCCCCAGCAGCCGATCGACGAGGTGGCTTCCGATGAACCCCGCTCCCCCCAGCACCACTGCCCTCATCTAGGCGCCCTTCCATAGCGGTCCTCGAGGCGCACCACGTCGTCCAGCTCCGGGGTCGAGGCCTCGAGCACGTCGGAATCCTCGACGGCGACCATCCGATGGCGCAGCCCCGGAGGGATGTGGAACGACTCGCCGGGCGCGAGCACGCGACTCTCGAGGGCGGTGCCCTCCCCCGTCTGCAGCTCGAGGCGGCCAGCCAGGAGGTAGATCGTCTCGTCCTTGGAGCGGTGGTACTGGAGGCTCAGCGCGTGGCCAGCGCGCACGTGCAGGATCTTGCCCACGTAGCGGCCGGTATGCGCCCAGATGAGCTCATACCCCCAGGGCTTCTCGACGCGGACCGGCTTGTGCTCGGGCATTCCCAGATCCTTTAGCGTGAGGGCATCACCACGGCCGACGTGCGCAGCTCCCGCTCCACGTCGCGCCGGAAGCGCTCCGCCGACTCCTTGTCGGCGAAGGCCCCGACCCGCACACGGTACCAGACACCCTTGCCGGGCAGGTGCGCTTCGGCGACGTAGGCCTTGAGCCCCGCCGCCACCGCCCGCGCGGCGAGCTGGGCCGCGTCGGCCCCGTCCTGCGAGGCGCCCAGCTGGACGGTGAAGCTGCCCGTGTCGGCGGGCGGTCCCGGCAGGTTCGCCGGCTCGGGTTTCAATGCCACGGTCCGCGCAGGCGCCACGTTCACGGTGGCGGGCGGCGGCGCGACCTCCTTCTTCGGCTCGGGACGGGCGACCTGCTCGACCACCTCGCTCTTCGACGGCGGCGCGGTCCGCTGGGCGCTGGCGCGCTGCTCGTCGAGCGCGGCCAGGTCGCCCGCCAGCGCGGGCTGCGGCGCTCGGCGCGCGAGCTGCATTCCCACCAGCAGCCCCAGCGCGAACATCCCGGCGAGCAGCAGCAGCGCACCCACCGCCAGCGCCGCGACCTGCCGGTCGTCCATGGTCAGCTCGATCTTCTCGCGCAGCCGCTGCACGAGTGCGTCTGTACCATCCTGGATGGGGACCGGGCCAGAAAACGCGGCGACCATGCTTAGCCCGCCTCGGGCTCTCGCTCCGCCTCGTCCATCCTCTCCGGCGCGGAGACTCCGAGCAGCCCCAGCGCGTTGCGCAGCGTCTGCTTGATCGCCCACACCAGGTACAGCCGCGCCGCGGTCTTCCGCGCGTCGTCCGAGATGACCCGCTCCGTCTTCTTGTATTTCGTGTAGTACGCGTGGAACGCCGCGATCGTCTCTTGCAGGTAGAACACGATCCGGTGCGGCTCCAGCGACTGCGCGGCAGCCGCCACCAGCTCGGGAAAGTGCAGGACCCGCTTGGTGAGGTCCATCTCCTCGGGGAGCCGCAAGGCGGAGAGGGTCTCCAGATCGTACGCGGGAGCGAGTCCCCGCTCCTCCTGCGCCTTGCGCAGGATGGCGGCGCAGCGGGCGTGGCCGTACTGGACGTAGAACACGGGGTTGTCGAGCGTGTTCTTGCGCGCGAGCGCGACGTCGAAGTCGAGGGCCATGTCGCCCCGGCGGAGCAGGAAGAAGAACCGGGTCGCGTCCGCCCCCGCCTCCTCCAGCACTTCGCGCAAGGTGACGAAGTTCGCCGCCCGCTTGCTCATCTTGAAGGGCTTGCCTTCCTTGAGCAGGTTCACCAGCTGGAAGATGATCACCTCCAGCTCGCCGCCCATCGCCGCCACCGCGGCCTTCATGCGCGTCAGGTACCCGCCGTGGTCCGCGCCCCAGACGTCGATGAGTCGCCGGTACCCGCGCTCCAGCTTGTCGAAGTGGTAGGCGACGTCGGCCGCGAAGTAGGTCGGCTCGCCCGTCGTCTTGTAGATGGGCCGATCGCGGTCGTCGCCGAACCGGGTGGTTTTCATCACCAGGAGCGGCTTCGGCGTCGTCTCCACCTCGTCGAGGTCGCGCTCCATGCGCTGGGGCGGCGGCAGCACCTCCTCGGCGAGCACGCCCTTCTGCCGCAACACCTCGACCGCGTGGGGGATGGCTCCTTTGTCGTGCAGCGTCTTCTCGCTGAAGAACTGATCGAACCGGATCCCGAAGAGCTCCAGGTCGGGCTTGATCAGGTGATCGAGGATCCAGCGCGTCGCGAACTGCCGCAGCGGCTCGCGCAGCTCGGCGAAGGGCTTGCGCAGGTCGGGCCGGGTGGCGAGCCAGGCGCGCGCCACGTCCTTGACGTACTCGCCTTGGTAGTCCTCCGGGTCGAGCGGCTCGGCCGGCACCGTTCCGTCCAGCTCGGTGGCCCTGGCGTAGACGGCGTGCGCCAGCCGGAAGACCTGCCCGCCGGCGTCGTTCACGTAGAACTCGCGGAAGACGTCGTACCCGGCCCAGTCGAGAAGGTGGGCGACGGTGTCCCCGATCACGGCGCCGCGCCCGTGGCCCACGTGCATCGGGCCGGTGGGATTGGCGCTGACGAACTCCACCATCGTCTTGCGCCTGCCTCCCGCCGAGCTCCGGCCGAAGCGGTCGCGCTCCTGCCAGACCGTTCCCAGCGCGCGGTGCCACACCGCCGGCGCGAGACGCACATTGAGGAAGCCGGGACCCGCGATCTCGATCTTCTCCACGATCCGGTCGGGATCCTCGATGCGATCGACGATCGCCTGCGCGAGGGCGCGCGGGTTCGGCTTCGCCGCGCCGGTCGCCTGGGCATGCTGCTTCTGCAGCACCATGGCGGCGTTGCAGGCGAAGTCTCCGTGCAAGGGGTTCCTCGGCGCATCGAGCTGCACCGGCGGCCGCGGACCTTCGGGCAACAGGCCGTCGCGCGCGCAACGATCGAGCGCGCGCTCCAGCACCCGCAAGAGCTCCTCCTTCACCATGAGGTCACCGGCTCGCCGCGGCGGTACTCGGCGTCGAAGAGCGGCCGCAGCCGGTCCCAGGTCCCGTTCAAGTGCTCGACCATCACCTTGGTGTCCGCCAGGACCGGCATGAAGTTCGTGTCGCCGCCCCAGCGGGGCACCACGTGCCAGTGCAGGTGGTCGGCGATCCCCGCGCCGGCCACGCGACCCAGGTTCATGCCCAGGTTCGCGCCCTGCGGCGCGTACGCGCGGCCGACGAGCCGCAGCGCCACGCGGAGCATGTCCGACAGCTCCTGATAGTCCGCGTCCGGCAGGGCGTGTACGTCGCTCGCGTGCATCCGCGGGATCACCATCAGGTGCCCGTTGTTGTACGGATACTTGTTGAGCATGGCGAAAGTGCGCCCGGTCCGGCCCAGGATCAGGTTCTTGCGATCGTCACGCTCGAGCGGCAGATCGCAGAAGATGCAGCCCGAGGGCGCTTCTCCCTTCGAGACCAGCTCCATCCGCCAAGGCGCCCACAGCTGATCCACGGCTACTCCACGAGCTGCGGCGCGAGGAACTGCAGCCCGCCTCCCTGCGCGGCGCCGCGCACGCCCTCGCCCACCCCGGCGGCGGCTCCGCCGAACGCGCCGCGCATCAGCTCGCGGAGCGAGAGCGCCATGTCGCGCGGCGGCAGCTGCAGGCGTGGCTCGCCGCTCTGCCCGGCGAGCTGCCAGGCCTTGGCCACCGCGTCCTGGAAACCGCCCAGCTCGTCGACCAGCCGGAGGTCCTTCGCGCGGCGGCCCGTGTAGATGCGCCCCTCGGCCAGCTTGCGGACCTCGTCCTCGCGGAGGCCGCGCCCCTCGGCGACGTCCCGGATGAACTGCCCGTACACGTCCTCGGAGATGGTCTGCACCTCTTCGCGGTCCAGCTCGTTCAACGGCCGGAACGGCGAGAGCGTGTCCTTGTACTTGCCGGCCTTGAGCGTCGTCTCCTCCACCTTCACCGCCTCGAGCAGCCCGCGCACGTTGAAGTGCATGAAGATGACCCCGATCGAACCGGTCAGGGTACCGGGGCTGGCGTAGATCTGGTCGGCGGCCGCGGCGATGTAGTAGCCGCCCGACGCCGCCAGGTTGCCCATCGAGACGACCACCTTCTTCTTCTTCCGCAGGTTCCGCAGCGCCGAGTAGATCTCCTGGGAAGGCGCGACGCTCCCCCCGGGCGAGTCGATGCGCACCACCACCGCCCGCACGTCGTCGTCGCGATCGTACTTGCGGAGCAGCTTCACGACCTTGTCGGCGTCGATCCCTCGCTCCCCGTCACCCACCGTCCCCTTGAGCTCGACCACCCCGATGCGAGGTCCGGTGCCGGTCGACAGCTCGGCATCGAGTCCCGAGGTGGTGGTCGACTTGACCGCCGACCAGGCGAGCACCAGGAACCCGAACAGCACCAGGAACAGGCCCCCGAAGATGACGGCCAGCACCACGGCAGCGCGCTTGTCCACTCCGACTCCTTCGCGAGGGGGCTTTGACTAGCAGAGCACCCCCGTGAGAACAAGCGAGCGTGTCGTTCCGGCTGGCGCTGCGGGAGCTGGTGCTGCGCGCGCCGGGAGCGCGCGGAGCGGTGTTCTGCGACGGCGAGGGCGAGTCCGTGGACCTGGTGCTCGCCGAGCCGCCGCCCGCCGGATGCGCAGGACTCACGAAGTACGACCTGCAGCTCACCGGAGCCCAGGTCGCCTCGGCGTGGCTCCACCTGCACGCCGGCTCGGTCGAGCGCGGCGCTGGCAGGGCGATCGAGCTGCAGCTCCGCTGCGACAAGGGGTCGCTGCTCTGCCGCGTGCTGCGCGAGGAGTACTACCTGGTGCTGCTGCTCGCGCCCGGCAGGCCCGCCGCCGCGGCCGCCGCCTTCGCGCTGCGCGAGGCGGCCGCCCGCGTCGTCGCCGATCTCTAGATCGAGCTCACTTCAGGTGCTCGCGTGCGAAGCGGACCAGCTGGCGGAGGGCGGTGCGCGAGGAGGAGGCCAGGACGAGGCCGGCGTCGGACTTGGTTTCCGGATCGATGGCCACCACTGCGGCGAAGCCCGACGGGTCGCGCTCGACGAGCTTGGCGGCCACCGCCGCGCCCCTGCCGACCACCACGAGAAGGGGCCTGCGCGCATCGAGATCGTCCCGGGCGCGCAGCGAGCGCAGCGCGGCGAGCAGATCCGCGGCGTGCGCCTCCGGCGGGAGGCGGTGCAACAGCGGCCCCCGCGGGTTCAGCCCGACGACCGCGATCCCGGAGGCGGAGAGCGCCGCGGCGGGCGGATCGAGCACCGGGCGGACCGGATCTTCCGGGCCGCGAACCAGGAACGCCACGTGCGGGCGCCCCGTTTCGCGCGGCTTCCACAGCCAGCCCGTCACCTCGGCGCCGTCGGGCCGGGCGACGCGCAGCGAAAGCGGCCGGGCCAGCGCATTGCGCGGGAGCCCGGGGCGCGGGCTGCGGGTGAGGCGCGTCGTGGTCCCGAACCCGGTGCGGAAGGCGAACACATCCGTGGTGTCGTCCGCCTGCCGCCAGCCGAAGAACAGGCGATCGCCCGCGCGCGTCCACTCGAGCGGGGACTCTCCCTCGGGGGCGGGCTGCAGCGCCCCTCCCGGCGGCTGCGGCAGCGGCTGCGCGCGCAGCCCGGGCAGCTCGAGCACCGAGAAGACGGTCTGCCCGTTCGCCTCTTCGGCGACGGCCAGACGGTGCCCGTCGTCGGTCAGCGCGAAGGCTTCCACCGTCCGGCCGGGCGCGTAGATGGTCTTGCGATCGCGGGAGGCGACCGTGATCGCGTCCACGCCGAGCGCCTCGCGGCCCGCGTCCGTCAGCACGTAGACGGTGCGACCGTCGGGGCTCCAGCGCGGCAGCCGGAACCGCGCCGTTCCTTCGTGCGGAGTGAGCGGCTCGGCGCGCGCGCTGGCCAGATCGACCGTCCAGATCGCCTCGTCGTCACCGTTGCGGGTCTGGGCCAGCAGGGATCTCCCGTCCGGCGAGACGGGTCCGACCGCCGCCAGGGCGCGCAGCGCCTCTTCGAGCGGGACCGGCGCCTGGCGCGGGGGAGCCGACGCTTGCGGGCCCGACGGAGAGGCCGGAGCGGGCGCGGCGCCGCGCATCGTCGGCGGCGCCGGCACCGCCGTGGCGGGTCGCGCAGGCGAGGTGGCCGCGGCGGGAAACGGGCTCTGCGGCGCGATTGCCCCCGGCTTCACTTCGGTCACCTTTCGCCCGGCGTCCATGGCCACTTGCCGCAGGGAAACGGCGCCTCCGTCCAACAGGCCGTAGAAGAGCTTCCGGCCGTCGCGCGTGAAGCCGCCCAGGAGCTGATCCCCCGGAGCCGGATCCAGCTCCACGGCCCGCATCCCCTGGTCGTCCAGCATGAGCAAGCGGCGCTTGCCCTCGCGCACCGCGACGGCCACCACCACGTGCGGGTCGGAAGGCGACCAGCGCACGGCGACGACGCCGCCTGACTCCGCGGTGAGCTGCACCGGATAGCCTCCGTCCAATGGCATCGCGGCGGCCTGGCGCGAGCCGAAGAGCGTGGTCACGAATGCGAGCTGGCGGCTGTCCTCCGACGGCCGCGCTCCTTCGGCGCTGCCGAGGTTCTCCAGCGCGCGAAGCACCTCCGGGAGCGGCTCGTCGGCGGCGAAAGCGCCCACCGACGCGGCGAACAGGATCGCTGGAACGGATTTCATGGACCCTGTTTACCTGAGCGCCGCCCGCGTGTCCGTCTGGAAGGACCGCGGGTCCTGAGACCGTTGGCACCTTGACGCGCCGGCCAGAACGCCACCATGAGAAGCGCCATGCGACACAGCGTCCTCCTCCTCGGAACCCTCGCCACCGTCGCCTGCGTCGCCGAGTCGCGGCAGGCCCGCCCCCCGGAGTCCGCCGCGCCGGACCGCTCGCAGGAGGCGCCGCGCGAGATCGAGCGCCAGCGGCGCTGGACGGCGGATGCCCTGGCCGCGCGGCCGCCGGCCGACGAGCTCGACGCCGTCCGCAACGGAGACAAAGGCGCCATCTCCGATACGCGGAAGCGCTTCCGGCGCCTCCTGACCGCGGTCGATCGCGCCACCTGGATACGGGAAACGGTCCCGGAGGTGCTGCGCGGGTCGCCGAACGCGGACCGCCTGGTCGACTCGTTCGACGCCGCCGGACGGGATCGGAACGAAGCGCTGGCCGCCGCCGACGCGACCGCGCGCGCCCTGGCCACCTCGCGGAGCGGGAACGCGATCTCGCTCGACGAGCTGAAGCGCGCCTTGCAAGCGGCGCGACAGGCGCGCGAGAGCGAGCAGAAGCTCGCTGCGAACCTGGGTCGCGCGGCCCGCCCTGGCGCAGGCCCCGACCCGCTGCAGCGCCTGGCCACGGTTCCCATGCCTGCGGAGCCGCCGTTCGTGGAGGCGGCGGCGCACTACCTCGCCTCCCACCGCGGCGAAGACCGCGCGCTCGATTCGTGGCCGCCGCAGCTCGCCGACGAGCGGGCGGAAATCCGCGCCGCGGTCGCCGACGTGCAGCTCCAACCGGAACAACCGGATGGCGGCGCGGGCGCGCCGGCGGCGGCCATGAACGATGAGGACACGGAGCCCATCATCCGCGGCCTGGATGCCGAGGCTCCCGATGCGGGCTCGCCTCCTGCGGCGGACGGCGGCGCGCCCGCGCCGAGCGGGACGGGCAGCTCGGTGCAGGTCTCCGGCGATCTCAAGAGGTTGCTCTCCCGCCGCGGGCCGCCGGTCGTCATCGCGCCCCGGCCGGACGGCCTGACCGCGTTCCGCTACCGCGAGCAACGCCCCTGCGGCGTCGATCAGTGCACGGTCACCGTCGACTACCTCTTCGATTCGCAAGGGCGCCTGATGCGCAGCGAAGTCGTGAAGCCCTGAAGGACGCTCAGCCCTGGAAGTCGTAGATCGGGCCCAGGCGGAGGATCCGGGTCAGCTCGTCGAGGGCGGCGAGGCTCTCCCGATGCAGCAGCGGATCGCGCAAGTCGCTGCCCGTTACGCGGTCCCGGTAGTGCCGCCCGACCCACCCCTCGAGGTCCTTGCCGAGCGCCTCGTCCCAGAATACGCGCGGCCCGATCGCCGCGCGCTCCTCCGGAGTCAGCACGATGCGCTGGCGCAGGCACGCCGGGCCGCCCCCGTTCTCCATCGAATCGCGCAAGTCGAGGTACCGCACGCTCCGGACCGGCCCGCCGGATCCGGCGACGCGCTCCAGGAACGCGCGCGCCCGCGGCTCTTTGCGCGACTCTTCGGGCGCCAGGATGGTCATCGTGCCGTCCGGCAAGCCGAGCAGCTGCGAGTTGAACGGATATGCCGCTACGGCCGAGGCGACGGGCAGCTCGGACTCGGTGGCCACGTGCGCGGTGAACGAGTCTCCGAGCAGCTCGCGCAGGCGGGCCAGCAGCGGCTGGGGGTCCGCGAAAGCCAGCTCGTGCAGGAGCAGCACGCCGCCGTTCCCGACGGCCAGCACGTCGGTGTGGAAGGCGCCCGCGTCGATGCCGCGCGGATGCTGCTGGGGAAAGAGGGCGCGCGACGGATCGACCTGCCCCAGCCGCGCCAGCGCTTCCGATGCCTCGCGCGTCTGCCGGGCCGGGAAGCGCAGCGGCTGGCCCGAGGCGGGGACCGCGCCATATGCGGCGCGTCCCCAGGCGAAGAGGTGCACAGCCGGGCGTCCCGCCGCCGCGAGCCGGGTGTGGTTCGCCGCTCCTTCGTCGGAGAACTGCGCGCCGCCCGGCAGCGGATCGTGGACGGCGAAGCGGGCGGGGTCCTTGAAGATGGTCCGCAGCACGCGCGTGGTGGTGTCGGCCTCGAGCACGCGGTGGAACATGGAGGTCAGGTTCGCCGGGACGAGATGCAGGCGCCCGTCCGCGCTGTCCTCGGACGGCACGCAGGTGGCGGCATTCGCCGTCCACATCGCCGCGGCGCTGGAGCAGAGCCGGAGCAGGTGGCCATCCCCGGCGGCAGCGGCGGCGAGGACCTCCTCGTCGCTGCCGCGGAAACCGAACTGACGAAGGGTGCGCATGCGCGGCCGCTCGTGCGGAGGCAGCACCCCCTGCCCTACGCCGAGCGAGGCGACCAGGCGCATCTTCGCGAGGCCCTGCAGGGCCGCGCGGCGCGGATTCGCCGCCTGGCCCGCGTGGGTGAGCGAGGCCACGTTGCCGGGCGAGAGGCCCGCGTAGTTGTGCGTGGGGCCGACGATCCCGTCGAAGTTGATCTCGGGCACGGCTTCCAGCCGGGGTTATCTCGTTCCGTAGAAGCGGAAGACGACCTCCGCCGCGCAAGCGGGCTTCGACTCGCCTTCCACCTCGATGGTGGCGGCCACCAGCGCCTCGACGGCGTTCCCCGCCTGCTTGGCGTCCTGCATCTTCATCGCCAGGCGGTAGCGCTGGCCTTCCTTGAGCGGCGCGGGGAACCGCACCTTGTTCAGGCCGTAATTGATCACCATGGCGAAGTTGCGCGGCTCCACCATCTCGAAGAAGAGCCCGGCGATGAGGGAGAGCGTGAAGTACCCGTGGGCGATGGGCGCGCCGAACGGCGACTCCTTGCGGATGCGCTCGCGGTCGACGTGGATCCACTGGTGATCGCCGGTCGCGTCCGCGAACCGAACGATGTCCTCGTACTTCATCGTCCGCCATTCCGACTTGCCCAGGTCCTTGCCGGCGAGCGCCTCGAGGCCGGCGATCCCGTCGATCACGGTCTTGTTGGCCATGGGCCGGTGCATATCACGGTGGGCGCGGCGCGACGACGAGGCTCTGGGCGGCGCGTCCGAACGGGCCGTCGAGGTCCGACAAGGCGCTCTGCGCCAGGCCCGTTCCGTCGGCGTGCGCCTCGGAGGTGATCTGCAGGCCCAGCCATTCGCCGCGCGGCTCGCGACCGAAGTAGACGGTCAGGTCGGGGTTCAAGAAGGTCCAGCGATCCGGATCGAGAGGCGGGCAGACGCCGCTCTCCGCGTCGGCGAGGATGAGGATCCGCTCGTACGCCGAGGTCGGCTCGCCGCGCACCAGCGGGAAGAGCGGCCGCATCCAGCCGTCGACGGGACCCTTCGCCCAGGTGCCGCGCGCGATGCGCAGCTCGATCGCCGTGTGGTAGGCGACCTCGTGCCGGAAGAAGGAGAAGCGGTACGGCGAGAGCGTATCCGGGTGCGGGAGGGGCGGCGCGGCGGACCGCTCGGCAACCTCGAGGCCCTGCCGCCGCAGGCGCAGACCCAGGGCGCGCGCCACCTCGACCCCGCCCGCCGAGAGCGTCGCCCCGACCCGCTGGGCCTGCTTGCCCGCGCGGACCATCTCCACCGACAGCTCGAGCGGCGCGATGGGCACCGGCCGGAGGAACTCGACGGTGACGCGCACCAGCCGGAACTGCGCAGCCTCGTCGCCCACCCGCTCGATGGCGCCGGCGAGCAGCGCCGCCGGAGGTCCGCCATGCTGGTGCTCGTTGCTCCACGGCCCGCGCGTCAGCGCGGTGGCCACGAGCCGCGAGCCATCGCGCACGAAGAAGGCGTCGTCCACGGGGCTAGCGTAGCATCGAACGGAAGGGGCTACTTTCCGGTCGAGTAGCCGGCTTCCCCGATCGCCTTGTCGAGTTGCTGGCGCGTCGCCTGCTTGTCGTCGTAGGTCACGACGACGACCGTCCGGGCGAAGTCGGCGGCCGCGTTCGAGACGCCCTTGACGGCGCGAACCGCCACCTCGGTCTTGTACGCGTCACCCTTGCTGTGCCACCCGACGACTTTGATCGTGTCCGTCTTCTCGGCGGCGCGCGCGGCCGGCGGCAGGATGAGCGAGGCGGCGAGCGCCAGGGCGGTCCGCGTCTTCACGCTTGCAGCATAACTCCGCCCGGGGCGGCGCGCGCAGGACGGAGCAGGCGCACCCCTACTCGGCATGTTCAACGCCGGCAGCTCGCTTTCGAGCCTACCAAGGACCGTGACCTTTTCCGATCCGGCGCCTTCGGCGCCTCTACAAGGGGGGAGCTCGCTCCCCCCGACCCCCCAAGAGCTCACGGTTACTTCGACCGAGCGCTAGACTGTCCCTGACTTGGGCACCTCGAAGGGCAGATCCGCGCCGGCCCGCCTCGAAACCGGTGTCCCCGGTCTCGACGAGGTCCTGCGCGGAGGGCTGTGGAAGTCCGGCATCTACGTCGTGCTCGGCAGCCCTGGGACCGGGAAGAGCATCCTCGCCAACCAGATCGCGTTCCACCACGTCCGGGCAGGCGGGCGCGCGGCGTATGTGACCCTGCTCGCCGAGACGCATGCGCGCCTGCTGGAGCAGGTCGGGGCGCTGTCCTTCTTCGACCCGGGCGCGGTCGGCAGCTCCGTCCGCTACCTGAACGCGTTCGCCCCGATCGAGTCCGGGGGCCTGTCGGCGCTCCTGGATGCGCTGCGCGGCGCCGTGCGGGACCACCGAGCCACGCTGTTGGTGCTCGACGGGATGGTGACCGCCGGAATGCTGGCGAGGTCAAAGATTGACTACAAGAAGTTCATCAACGAACTGCAGACCTGGGTCGGTCTCGTCGGCTGCACCGTGATCATCCTCACCAGCGCCCCGGCCGGCAACGACAACGACTCCGACCCGGAACACACGATGGTCGACGGGTTGCTGGAGCTGCGCACCATCGCGTTGGACATGCGCGCCGTCCGCCAGCTGCGGGTCGCCAAGCTCCGCGGCAGCGGCTTCATCCCGGGTGCGCATCACTACCTCATCGGCGCCGACGGGCTCCGCGTCTTTCCTCGCTTCGAGGCGGAGGCAGGCTCGCCCAGGTCCTTGCCGGACGCCCCCGGCCCGGCGAGCGTCGGCGTCGCGCGGCTCGATCGGATGCTCGGGGGCGGGCTGCGGGCCGGGTCGATGACGCTCGTGCTCGGATCGTCGGGCTCGGGCAAGACCACCCTCGGATTGCAATTCCTCGCCGCCGGCGCCGCGCCCGGCGAGCCGGCGCTGCACTTCGGCTTCTACGAGCAGCCGGACGACATCCGGCGCAAGGGGGACCGATTCGGGCTCGACTTCTCGGGAATGGTGGAGCGCGGCGCGCTGGAGCTGTCGTGGCACTCGCCGGCGGAAGGCATCCTCGACGTGCTCGCCGCCGATCTCCTGGAACGGGTGCGCCGGCGCGGGATCAAGCGGCTGTTCGTCGACGGCCTGGTGGGGTTCAAGGAGTCCTCCTACCTCGAGCGCCTGCCGGGGTTCTTCGCCGCGCTCTCGCACGAGCTCGCCGCGCTCGGGGTGACCACGGTCGTCACCGAGGAGACCCGCTGGCTCCTGGGCACGGAGGTCGAGGTCCCCACCCCGGGCGTCTCGGCAATCTTCCAGAACATCGTCTTCCTCGGGCAGATGGAGACCGGATCGCAGATCGTCCGCCTGATCTCGGTCCTCAAGGCGCGCGATGCCGAGCACGACCGCTCTGTGTGCAGCTTCGACATCCGCAAGGATGGCATCCAAGTCGGCGGACCGCTCCGCCCGCCCGAGGACGCCACCGCGCGAATCGCGCCCGCGCAGGAGCGCGCCGCGCGCCAACGGCCGCGAAGGAAGCGCTAGATGGCGGTGGCCAGATCCATCCTGGTGGTCGACGACGAGCCATCGATCGTGGACGCGCTCGCCGACGTGCTGCGGTGGGAGGGATATCCGGTGCTCACCGCGTCGAACGGCGAACGCGCGCTGGAGGAGCTGGCCCGGGGACGTGCCTCGCTCGTGCTGCTCGACTACATGATGCCGGTGATGGACGGGCTGCTCGCCTTGGAGCGGATCCGCGCCGATCCCGCCTGGCGGTCCATCCCGGTGGTGGTCATGACCGCTGCGCAGCTCCCCACCGGCGCCTCCGGCTGGGACGCGCTGCTCCGCAAACCGTTCGAGGTGGACGCTCTGTTCGAGCTGGTGCGCAGCCTCGCGGGCCCGCCGCCGGCGAGGGCTCCCGATCCGTCGTAGAGCGCACCGCGCGAGCTCCCCGCGGTATAAGCCGTAGCGTCGCTCCAGATCGGCGGCGGCTATGCCCAGGCTCGAGACGGGGCTCCGGCGGGCCCGGCAGAGAAGCGGTTTCACCCAAGGCGAGCTGGCCGGCCGCGCGGGCATCAGCCGGCAGACGCTCAGCATCCTCGAGTCGGGCCGCGGCCAGCCCTCCACGCTGGTGGCGCTGCGGCTCGCGCGCGTGCTGCGCTGCCGGGTCGAGGAGCTGTTCTGGTTGCGCGAGGAGGGCGGCGAGCTGCGCGCCGAGCTCGCCGGCGATGGCGAGCGCCTCGGGTCCAGGCGCGCGCTTCTGGGCTGGGTCGCTGGACGCTGGGTGGCGCATCGGCTGCGGCGCCAGGATCCGCTCGGGCTGACCACCGCCGCCGACGCGCTGCTCGCGCGGGCGCCGCGCGGAGGCGAGCTGGCGCGCCTCGTCGCCCTGCGCCCGATCGAGGCGCTGCAGGCCAACGTGCTGGTGACGGGTTGCGACCCCGGGCTGGCCGTGCTGG